>Ga0209425_10005847_pt1 | contig 11941 bp, 2 predicted proteins | sample COG_05_FD_184749 | JGI IMG/M metagenome (GOLD analysis project Ga0209425, IMG submission 184749) | Pelagic Microbial community sample from North Sea - COGITO 998_met_05 (SPAdes) (version 2) | ecosystem: Environmental > Aquatic > Marine > Neritic zone/Coastal water | place: Helgoland, sampling... | reverse complement strand
AATCGCGCCAATCTCAAACGGTTTCGGGATAAAAAACCAACTGTCTCCGCCCGGAAGTTTCACCGGCCAATAAACTTCTTTCATGTAATCAGGAAGCGCCTTGTAGTCCTCGTCATCATCCATACTCAATTCATAAGCGATAGAGGCTAAAGTTATTGTGCCGACAACCTTGAGAAATCTTGCTCTTGTTTCTTTTGCAGTACCCGCACGAATAAGTTTGTGCGCTCCAACTATCCTAGCGTTCAGAAAAGCAATTCCGTTTGTTAGATAGTTCACAATCGGCCAACTGCCATGCGCCGAAAAATTAAGGAGATCACGAGCCTCAAACGAGGCTTGCAAATGACCTACCTCGTCTACCCTCTGAAGATATAACGACATCCGGTTCGCGTTCTCTAATCGGTTACCTAATTCTCCATATGCATCCCATCCCTTTCGTGCAAAGTTAAGTGCCTTGCCCGGAGTATCAAGTACTCGTTCTTGTAGTTGTTTTTCGGTGCGGGGTAGATTTTTGTTCGCGTATTTGAGAATTCTTCTGACTGCTGAAGGATCATCGTGCAAAAAGCCAAAATTAAATGCTCCTCCTGACGCAATTAAACTTCGATAAGTTGGATCGTTTATGCTTGCACGACTTGCGCCTTCCTTTACATTACCCAAAACGTTGTAACTCATCTCTCCAACAGCAATTGATTGCAACGAGTCACGCATTAGGTTTCGAATCTTAAAGGCGGGACTTGCCGTTACGGTTATGGTGAGTACTCGTTTGAATTCACTCAGTGCTTGATTGAATTTCCCTGACGGGCCTGACCAGTTCAACTGCAACAAAGAGTTAAGGACGAAGTGATCGTTTATTTCATAGACTTCTTTTTTTCCGTCACGCATAACGTAAACGTGTGCTTCATATTTATCCGTTTTTGATCTAGTTTTGCTAAAAAGAATCTGTGACGATTCCTTTTTATCAAGTTTCCTAGCGACACCCGCGCTTTCTGCCGCTTCTACAGCCGCGACTCCAGCACGATTTTTCATTGAGGCGTTCAGAAGACTGTGCCAGTTCATCATTAAGTTATGCAGAACGTCATTTGTTTTGAGTTCACTGCCTTTTAACTTTTGAATCACTGTTCGAAGGTTGACAACGTCGTTATTCATGGCTGGGCCACGGACTCTCTTTAAACCATCTTTCTCAAACTCTCGATAAAATGGAACATAGAATTCAGTTAAAAGCGACTGCCTATCCTCTTTTGAAATCACGCCAGCAGTAGTAGCCAAATCCAAGATATCACTTTGGAATTTGGATATCTCTTTCATGGTTTGAGCAAATAACAACGTTCTGCTTTTTCCGGTATCTGTTTTACCCTTACCCAATTTTTTTAGGTTGATAATGTCTTCTTTGGTGTAAAAGTTTTCCCTACCTTCTTTCATTAATTTGTCTGCACGATGGCCTACCATCCAAGACAAAAAATTGTCTATTTCACCCTCAAGAGGCTCTAGTATTTGAATTAACCCTTTAGAATTTTCATCAACGGTATAACCATCAAATTGACCATTTCGAATCACTTCTTTAGGTCTTCCGAAATTGAGAACGGCATGCATTAATCCGGTAGCGTTATCTGACAGGTGCATCAGCATCCACGCTTGTTCGCCATCTTTCCCAAGAGTATTTTTTATCGAGAGATATCGATCTGCGACTCCTTGACCGATCCAAAGTTTTTTGTTTTTCCTGACGTCATCAAGGTTTGCGAAAAGACCTCTTGGCTTACTTCTACCAGTTGCCTTGTGGATAGCGGCTTTTGCTTCTGCACTTAGGTCGTTTGTGGAGCGACTTGGAAGTGAATAACGGTAACGACCAAAACGATTTTTGATTGGAGTAACAGGGCCATCGAGCAAGTAGCCATTTTGGATAGCCATGTCTTCGGCCATTATGATCCGACTTACAGTTTGCTTATCGGTTAGTTCTTGCTCATTAACAAACTTCTCCCACGTTTGACCTTCTCTCAAGTTTCTGATGAAGTAGTTCGCAGGAGGTCTTGGCCCCATTCGATAGTTAGCCCAAGCACTAAGACTGTGGTGACTTTTCAACTTGCCTTGTTTAAGTAATGTGATCCCCTTACGGAAATCTTTTTTCATTTCAGACAAGGTGTATTCATCTCTTACGCCAATAACGCCCATGTTATGGAAGTCAACAACTGGCCCAAGCATTAGCCCCTTTGTTTGGTCTATCGGTTCAAACCCAAATCGGAACGCGATCATTGTTCCCGCTTTCTTATCTCTGACCCGAACAACCCTTTCGCTATCGGAGAATGCCGGATCATCTACGGCAAAATCTATTTCGAGAGACTTATCAGTATTAATAGCGTTGAACGCTTTTTCTATTTCCTTAGTGGCCTCAAATACTTTCTTCTTCGCTTTCTTATTAATGTGAGGTTCAGCAAGAACGTGATTGAAGTTGGCTTGCTCATGTCGGCGAGAAACTTTTCTTGTTGGTCTAACTGGAAAGTCACGGTAACCCACATCTGGGCGACGTAGGATGTTGTACAGCATTGTTTTAAATCCTGAATCCCCGTCAGTCAGGGAGGCCAGCACTTTTGATCCTTCTAGAGACTCAGGACGGAACTGTCCTGCCATTGACTTCTTTAAAGCGCCTCTTGTGGCGGCTTGAAGGTCTTCTGGCTTTAATGTAATTCCGTCAAAGTACTGGGACAGAAACATTCTGATTCTGCGATACAGTTCTTCAACAATACCCATTTCCGATGCGTTCGGGTCTTGTGCAATTTTTGCCAGAACTTCCTCAAGAAAATCGGCATCGTACTCAGACATCTCTCCTGCATCTATTACCGATGCGTAAGCATCTTTGACCTCGTCAAAATACGGCTTTAGTTCTGCGGAGTCTTTTCGATTAAGTAGATCAGTCAACAAGTCAAAGAATGGACGGTTGCCAAGCATTTTTTTAAGGCCGAAGTGAACCCCGACCTCATGCATTAAAACTCCACTCGCACCGTTCTCCCTGATGTTCTCTGCGATCAAATAGGAGATTCCGCTCTCTTCGTCGTGAATGCCTTCATGGGTAGCGTAGAACTGTCTTAAAGCGGCTGGCAGTTCTGTATCATTTGAAACAATCTTGAGAATGTTTTGTTGCTCAAGGTTTTCAATGTTTTCTTTGCCCCAATTCTTGTTAAGTTCATTCCTGACTCGGTCAAGAAAAAACCCGCCGAAGGCGGGTTCTTGGACAAGAGATAAACTGGCTTTTATATCGGGCGGAGCATCGATTAAGGCATCATCAAGAATATCCTGATCCCATATAACAAAATTATTGGCTGTTTCATCCGATGGATTCGTATACCTAAGACCCGATATTCCATTTTTAAGTAGGTACTCGCTTGCTTTTTGCTGATTAGCAAATTTTTCTGTCAGCCAACGATAAATCTCGCCACCTTTTACCCCTTCAACGGCCTTGAGTTTGCCGTCAACTACCGAGCCTAGATTGTCGCCATATGGGCGCATAGACTTGGGAGCCTTTTGAAAAAGATCGGGTGAAGTAATATCGGGGTCTGTGGGAAAATCTTTTTTAAGTTGTATTGTAAGACTGTCAGAAGGTAGAAGAGGTTCTTCCCAATCTAAAAAATTCTCAACTTTGGAGTCTGGAATATCAACGGTGTATACATTAGATGCCGAATCCAATTCTTTTAAAATCTTGATTACTTCTTTAGATTTTTTGATTATTGAATCATCGTAACCATTTTCTTTTGTGTACTCTTGGGTTAAATCACTGACACCTCTTAATAAAAGAACATCCTCCCAAATTGCGGCAAATTCCCAATCATCGTTCCGTTGGGCAGACTCATAATTATCAAGAGCCAAATCCTCAAGTTCTGGATCGCGAGGGGAGTAGCGTGAAGCGACATCTTTGTCTTGTGAGAAATATATTCCCCAACCAAATTGCTGTATTCCCGAACCAGTGCCTATGTAGTCGAGGTCAAAACGGTTACCTTCTAATCTTGATCCGGTTCCATGATACGCAAGCGCGGCTCTGACTTTTCTTTTTGCTTTTCTGAGGGCTGTTGCATAAACAGTTTTATTGCGCGAGAGAATGCGAGGTTCTGTTCGGAAATTAATCGATCCTCTTTCGACATCTTTTCTAAATTGTATTGCGCCATCTGTGTTTCCCTGTGGTACTGCTGATGTTCCTAGTGAGTTATAGAGTTGTTGCTCAAAAAACCAAACCAACGCTTGAGTGTCATCTGGACTTAGTGACTTGCCGTCTGGGGTCTTAATTCGTTTCCCAGCATCAACAAAGATACGCTTAATTATATCTCTTTCAGGCTCTCCACGGGGAGCGCCCTTGTTGTCTGACGCACGTCCAATTATTCGGTTATAGGTTCTGGTTGCCCAAACATCGATGGTTATTGAATGATCATCGTTTATGCCGTTTAGGTTCTTGATAAATGCTCCAACCTTTGGCCCAAACATGAACGTACCAGTATATAAAGCGTCTTTTCCGCCGGGAAGATAATTGTTGTTGTTCGCAAAATTGCCGTATTTAGCACGGGCTTCCCCGATCTCTTTAACCGTATGAACATCAAACAGCCAATTTAATGCTTTCCTAAAACTTCCCTTATCTTTAATTAATTCTTCCAGCATCCGTGACTGACGGACGATGGTATTTCCTCTTACTCCAATTATCTTCCCATTCGTAGAGGTGTAAGGAATAACGCCAGTTTCAAAGTACTCACCGATTGCTGTCGCGGCTGACTTCCAATTGGCTTTAACTTTCTGGCCGTTAGAGTGAACGCCAGTTATCACAGTCATCATTACCTGATTTGTTTTTGTCCGTAACTCAGGAATTAACTGTTGCGTGTTTTTAAATGCCTCTGAAACATCTTCCGTGTACCATCCAAGACCACTATTTTCTTGGTCAATCTGGTAACGAATTTCAGCGGCCAGTATGTTGACCGCTAATTTATAGTCATCTGGATTTTTTATTGGATTGAGTGGTTTGCCATAAGTGTCTGAAAATATCGTATCGAATAATTCAAATACTTGTGCATTACTTCGTCTAACTCTTTTACTTTCCTTGGCTTTAGCAAGCAGTCGTAGATATGTATTACGGGCATTAGATAACGATGCGCGGATTTTTCTTTTTGGTATCTCGGACTCAGCGACATCGGTATCTTGCTGACTCGGTGGCCCTGTTGCAGGGGGCTGTGCGAAATCTATGCCTTGCTGTTTTGTTTCCTCGATGTTCGCACCATACTGTTGGGCGAGTTCAAGGAAGGCATCGCGTCGGTTATCAATGAATTCGAGTAAATCGGCGAATCCGAGTTCGCGAATTTGATCCCTGATACCCTCTCCAAGTGAGTCGGTAACCCAGTCGTGACTGACTGTTTCCGTTTTTGTGATGAAGAACTCTGTTTCGAAGCCATATGTATTACCAAATTTTGCTTGCAGTCGCCCTAGTCTTCGAGCCAACTGACTTTTTCCAATGGAATCATCAACAATAATAAACTCAAAATTATTGATGCGTATTAGTTTTGCATCAGCGCCGACAACACGCTGAACTTCTTTATTTAATTTTCCAAACTGAGAATCGTTTAAAAGTTTTTTTGATTTAAGGTATCCGCCAAGGGAAGCATCTTCTATATCAAGGGAACTGTCTGGACGTGAATAAGTAACAGAGTCCTGACCATAAATAAGCATTGAAGCGAGAGCATAGACTTTCGCAATCTTATCGTTGTCGGTGGACTTAGATAGGGTAAGAATGTTTGCTGGCGTTACTTCTTCGCCGCCTACTGCTCCAACCTTATTGCTCTTACTATATACCCCAGAAATCTTCCCTAATAAGGTATCAACAGCACCTTTGCGTAAGATGTTGGTAGCCGATGCATGGAACTTCCTTAAATTTTTACCTTTAAGTCTTGAAACCCTGCCCATTCCCGCCGCCAACTTGCTCGGCCTTGTGCCAGTAATTATGCTCGTTTTCGACTTTGGCTTTGATGTATCTCTGTTTTGTTTGGAAACCTCTACTTCTGATCTAATTCTGTTTACTTCTCTATCGAGAGAATTTAGTTCAGACTTTTTCCATTCTCCAGTATTAGTAACTCTTTCAAGATATTCTTCTAAACCTGATTCATCTATTTCTGTAACGCCATCTACACGAGAAACAAATTTATCTTCAATGACCTCAACGTTTGTGGCAACACGACCTACAGGAATCTTGCGACGTTCCTCTCTGGAGACAATTTGCGTAAGCCTTTTGCGCTCTTTAATTCTGCTGGACGCAACCTGTGCGTCGATAGCATCTTCTGTTAACTGCTCTTCAGCAAAGTCTAGGTACTCGTCAACCGTATAATCCTGAACCCTTATCGTGCCGAGTCCAAATTTATTCCCAGAGTTGTTTGTGAGAATTAATTCTTTATTTTTCTTGACCAGTTTTGCGCCACGCTTTTTAAGAACCTTATTAACGGCGTCTATTTGATCTGGCTTCTCAAGAGCGTTTCGGTATTCTCGAATATCTTTCTTTTTGGTATCAATTGTTCCAGAGGCTTCTCCGCGTCCTTTCTCTGTAGGAACTTTTTTCCGTTTAATTACTTGCCCTAGAGAGATAGCCGTAACTCTTTTACCATCCTCGGTCTTTGTGTATTGGCCTTCTACTAATGCTTCTGGGTCTGGTAGACCAGAAAGTTTCTGAGCGTTTTGCTTAACTGCGGCTTTTTTTAATTTGGCAGGATCAGTCTTTTTAGATTCTTCTAGTTCTACTTCACGAGCGCCCTCATCAAAATCAGTCTCAAAAAGTTCTTTCCCTTCTTCCTGTGCAATCTGAGCCTCTCTTTTTTGCACGGTTTCCAGAACTGTGTTCTTTGATTTTTTAGGAACGGGTTTTGCTTTAAGGTCTGCGTTCTTGAGGTTATCAACACGAACTACTAACTGACCTCTAGATGAGTTTCCACGAGAGATAACATCACCGATAGGCACACTAATTCTGACAATCTGTGTTCCGGCTTTCTCGTCAACTCCGCTTTTGTCTACGCTTCCAACAGCGTAGCCAGTTAGGCGCGACTTAGTGGTCGGAGCGGCATCTGTTTGTACGCGGCGAACATTTTTTGCTTGTCTAGTTGGTTTCCCATCAACAGATAAATATATTTTCTCAGGAACATTTCCTCTGCCCTGCTCAACTTCTACATATTCAGCAACAGTGCCATCTGGATCAACTTGTTTTTTGAGTTCGCCAGTAAAGGTAACATCTTCTGTTGTCGGGTCGCCCTCTGTTTCCTGTCCTTTTTCTCTTTCAACTTCAAACTCAACTAAATCAGGTTTTTCGGAAGGCGTGATAAGAGATTGATCTTCTGGTGTAAGGGGAACATATACGGCAACCTCTTCACCATAAACTTCATTTAAAGTGTTTCTTATTGTTTTGGAGTACTCAGGATATCCCGACTCCTCAAGTAACCCTTCTACTATTTGATCTAAATTTTCTCTTGCTTCACTATCGCCAAGAACTTCTTCATAAGAAGCGATGTTAGGAGTTGGTGCTGTCTCCCCTTCTAAACTTTCATTAAGGGTATTAAGAATCTGTTCATTAACAGGGTTAAAATCTTTTTGCGCTTCATTTATATCGGAAGGGTCTAGTCCGCTATCTTCTCCTTTAGAAACGCTATCAAGTTGCTGTTGTCTTATCTTTTTGAGTGCAACCTCTGACGCTTTTCCTGTTCCTGTTAATGCCTTGGCCGCACCGGCAGTGATTGCAGATTGACCAACTCCTGCAACAGCCTCAAAGATCGCTTCACCGGGCTTTGCTTCCCCAGTAGCGGCGTACTCGCCCGTGAACTCTCCGAAACCTTCGCCACCCGACTCGATACCTATCGCACCAACATTTGTTTTTAGTTTGCTAGAAAATGTTTGGGACTTTGCGAATTCCTCTGCCGCATTTTTTATACCGGCTACAGTTTCATCTGTTGCCTTGTAAGTTGACTTTATATATTCATCGATGTGGCCCGAAAGTTTTTCTTTCAGTTTTGGATTAGTGTAGGCTTCTCGTATAGCGGCTCGGTTAGCAACGTCCACACCAAGTTCAGATAGTTCACTTTCTATTGCTTTTTCAAGTTTCTTTCCTGATGACGAATAAAGGCGTCCCGCCAGTTTGAAACTTAAAGCATCTACTAGCGCAATCGTGCCGCCTTTAATCCACCCTTCTTTAGCCGCTTTTTCTTGAAACTCTTCATTAGAAAATACTTTTCTAATGCTTTCAGCATCTGTCAGGTCGCCACCAAACTCTGGAACATTGTCCAAAGACATTTCGCCTATAGTTGTGAGTATGGTTCCAATGCTTGAGCCAACAATAAACGCAGTTGTAATAACAGGAGCGGACGCGGCGGCTCCCAAAAGTAACGCGGTTCCACCAGCAACAGTGGCTCCAGTACCAAGTGTTGGTAAGGAGTTAGGAAGCATCTCCATAATGCTGTAAGTAAGAGACTTATCATCAGCAGTGAGGTCATAGACCGTTTTGCCGATACTGCCCAGCATTTTCCAATAGTTACCTTCGTTCCAGTTATCGCTTATTGCGTCACTATTTTCGGCAAGCAATTGGTTATACGCTTGAACGTAATCTGGACTGCTTCTATTCTGGTTATGCTCGGCAATGTTCTCTGAAAGATCAGGGCCACCGGCCAACATAAGTGTTGCACTAAGCATTGAAGTTGTCTGATCTGCACCTTGATACAAACCATGAAGAAGATCACCGCCGAATCCCCGCTCTTCTTCTTTCTCTTCAGGTTCTTCTAGAAATTTATCAATAGCACTAAAGTCAGTACTTCTTGTTGCGTATCGTTTCTCCTCTTCTTTTTCTTCTACGCCTAAAAATTTATCTAGTTCTGAAAAATTGTTCATTTAGTCTCCGAATTAACGGGAAAGGTATTTATTGACCACGCATCACTGGGTTGGCCGATAAATTTTTTGCGTCTTCTACAAGACTAGTGTTATCGCCAATTAATCCCGACCGTGTTCCTGCGTTGTTTCGACCGCCTGTTCTAGTTCCAGTTGAGAGAATTCCGTCTAGGTTTGTTTCGCTTACTGACGAAGGTGTCTGCACGTCAGGGACAATAGTTGTATTGATGGTATCTGGTATTACCACTTCCGCACTTACGTTTTTAAAAATAAATGCATTACCTACATCGTCCCAATCAACGTCTGGAGATAATTCTTTTGCTTTTCCAATTGCCTCTTGAAGCGTGTACTCGGTTCCTGTGGTTGGATTCTTTTTTGTCAGGAGTGTATTTAGTCTTTTAACGGCTCCTACAAATTCACTCTTCAGTCCATCCGGTGTGCCGTAAAGCCAAGCACCATCCTCTTGCATAATTCGGATGTCTTTTAACTCAGGCTCTTTCAAGTTAATGGCAACAATCTCTTCTCCAATGACTCCCGTTTTATACTCTTTACATGTTTTGCCGTCAGGATGCATTTCTGAACAATACTCTCCATACTTATCCTGAGTAGTGAGATGCCATTTTCCTTCTTGTTGCTTGAGTTTCAGTTCTTCTTGTGCGATGCCTAAAGTGGCCTGTCTGTAGGATTCGTCGGATTTTTGTTTGGCTTCGTCTAACAGATATCGTTTGTCCTGAAGCGCCGCCAAATCTTGCTCTATCTTTAATTTTTTCTCTGCAAGGTCTTGCCTTTCTTTTTGAGACAGCGTATCTAAATCAAGACGAGCATCAAGTATTTGTAGTTCTTGCTGTCTAATGTCTTGGTTTACATCAAACTGGCGTACTGTTTCATTAAGAGATTTATCGGCTTGCTCAATTTTGAGTTCGTCAATTTTCTTAGTCCAACCAAACTTTTCTTTCTGAAATTTAAGTTCTTTCTCTGCCAAATCCCAATTTTTATCGGCAATTGACTGCCTTAATCGCAAATCAGATTCACTTAATGCGATTCTCTTTTCCTCATTAGTCATAGAGTCGTTATGGCGAATCATAGCGTCATCGAGCGCCCTCTCTCTTAAAGCGGCATCGTTTTCCATCTCCCTTATTCTTGCTTCGGACTCTGCTTGTAGTCTTGTTTCTTGGACAGTGGCTAGACGCTCATCGGCTACGTTCCCTCTTTTTGTTTCGGCAAGAGTTCTTTCTGCCAGTCCTTCAGCCACTCCGGTGGCTCTTTTTGTTTCTGCCAATTTGGCTTGTTCTAAATCCATTGATTCAAGAGCCATGCCTTGATCAAAACCAGTTTTTAATCGATCTACTTCAGCAAGCGCCGCCCGTTTTATTTCTTCTGCTTGCAACTCTGTGTTCCGATCAGTGACTTTAATAAATTGATCGCCGAGCATAATTAATCCCTGACCAGCCGCACTCGCGGCCAAGCCTGAAGGACTTACAGGATCAGGAAGTCTGTTCTCATACTTATTAGCCATTAGACAATCTCCTCTGTAATCAGTCCCGCTTCGGGTTGCATCGGGTTAGCCATTTGAGGAGCAACAGCCTGTTGTGGCATTCCCATCTCAGGCGGCATTCCCATCTCAGGCGGCATTCCCATCTCAGGCGGCATTCCCATTTCTGGAGGCATTCCCATTTGAGGCGGGATGTCCATCATTTTCTGACCGTCATAATCGTCGTAGTGACCATCCATAACGTTATCGATAAATCCTTCAACAGAATCAGTTGGTAGATTGCCACCCGCGCCGAATGATTTACCAAGTTCTCCAGCGACCATAGTTAGTGAAATATTCTGATTTCGCTCGACTTCCTCTTCAGAAGTTGGCGCGTAGATTCCAGTTTGGACAGCCATGTCATACACCTCAGAAACAACCTCGGCAGACACATCCATCAGTTGGTCATAAGGAACGGCTATGCCAGAACCGTCTACTGCGTTCACAGACGGAACAATTGCATCAATTGAAAGCAATGCAATATCTTCGACGATGTTGTCACTTCCCTGAAGTACTTCCATATAGTCATCAAACCGTTGACCGTAAATAGACTTTTTTGCGTCAGTGATTATTTTGATCGCAGTATTGTTAGCAGATTCATCATCAGCCAAAGCCTGACTTTGAATGAGTCCTTCATCAACAGGAGCCTCTAATACTTCCTCTGGCGCAATCCCTTGCTCAACAGGCATTACTCCTTCTGGTGGAAGTGGCATCTCAGGTGGTAGCATTTGTTCCGTAGCCATTATGAAATTATCCCGTCTGGATACATAAGTTCATCTGGATTACTGGGGAGAACTTCTTCTCCAGTAGGTTTCCAGTCCAGTATTCTTTTTCTCTCTTTCTCAACTGCTTTTCCTTGAGCGTGTGCGCCGTACATCTGTGCAAACATTCCTGTTGCTTGCAAACCAAGACCCCACATACTTTTTTGAGCCTGACCCTCGTAAACTTTCATCAACGCTTCATGGTTTCGTTGGTTATTAAGTTCTGATATAGCGGTGTTACGAATTGTCATTTTGTGGTAATAATTTGGGTCGCCAACCGCTGGCATTTCTGGAACGGTTACCGACGCGCTAGTTACTGGAGCCGTTGGTACACCAGTCGCTACTGGGGGGGCTGATGTTATTGGTGCCGAAGCGTTCTGCATTAATGAACCTTGGCTTCCAGCCGCTGTATACCCAGAAGTGTCGATTAACCCCGCGTCCGTTGCACCGGAACCGATACTCACCTGTGAACCAGCATCGACAACCGCAGTAGAACCGCCTGTCACGGTTTGTGCGGCAGTCTGAGCCGCTACATCTGATGTAGCCCCACTAGCAATTTGAGCGGCATAAGTGTCTCCAGCATTCACTCCCATAGCGACGGCTTGCTGTGTGGATTGAGTAACCGATAATGCTTGAACAGCATTAGTTCCTGCCGCGACTTGAGTTGACAGAGCCGCCCCGCCTTGCATCGACACATAAGATGCTTCGGCATATGCCGCCGCAGATTGGGCCGCCGTTCCATTTCCTAAACCACTGAAAAACGATTTCCATACTCCTG
>Ga0209425_10005846_pt1 | contig 11943 bp, 10 predicted proteins | sample COG_05_FD_184749 | JGI IMG/M metagenome (GOLD analysis project Ga0209425, IMG submission 184749) | Pelagic Microbial community sample from North Sea - COGITO 998_met_05 (SPAdes) (version 2) | ecosystem: Environmental > Aquatic > Marine > Neritic zone/Coastal water | place: Helgoland, sampling... | reverse complement strand
CTGGTCCTAGTCCTAGTCCTAGTCCAACACCTAGTCCTGTGCCTGTACCTATTCCAACACCTGGTCCTAGTCCAACACCTGGTCCTAGTCCAAGCCCAACACCAGGGCCAAGCCCAACACCTGGTCCTAGTCCTAGTCCTGTACCTAGCCCACCGTTATTTTATTTCCTAATTTCTTGTGATGGAAGTCCAGGATGTTACGAGTCATTCTCAAGTGCTCCTGGAGCTAACCAAAGATATATTGGTGGGGCAGGTAATAATATATATTATTATTATAATTCAACACCAGGAGTACCTACAGACCAAGGATCGCCTTGTCAAAATATTCAATTAATATCAAGTGAAACAGGTTGTCCTCCTGCACCAACTCCAGCGCCAGTGCCGACACCTCAAGCAACACAGGTATATGAGATGAGGAGATGTGATGGAGGTGGATCTACATACTATGTTGAATTAACACAAACAGGATACCCTTTAAACTTTGCTTTAAAATTAAACGCACCTGGCTATATGGATGGAACTTATTGTTGGTATGTTAATGATACTAATCCAAGTTCAAGCGCTGACTTTAGTGCAACTGTTCTGAATCAATACCCAAGTGGGTGTTCTGATGCAGCTTGTACAGCGCCTACACCAGCGCCTGCTGCGCCAACTCCAACACCATCGCCTATACCTACGCCTGCGCCTATACCTACGCCTGCGCCTACACCAAGTGCGCCAACATACTTGTATGCTAGATACTTAGAGTGTAGCGGTGATGTTTTAATTAATATAAGAGCTCCATTTGGAACAAACCTAGGCAGCGTGGCTAACGTGTTAGATGTGAGTGGAACGTGTTATGAATATCAAGACGATGCAGGAATAGAAAATACCAACGACTATACAACATACACTATTTATGCAAACTGTACAGCTTGTCAAGGAGCTCCTTCTCCATCGCCAGCACCAGTTCCAACACCAGCGCCTGCAGTAACATGTAATAGTGTAAGTTTAGAATTTATTTCTGATACAAACTTCTTATGCGCTAATTATGCTACATTCTACATGAACACAACCGATTTCTGTACGGCTACTGCTTTAGATAGACAAAGTGATTGTAACAGAGCAGCGTTACCAGGTTATTATAACGACGGAAGTAATTATAGATACTGGAATGGTTCTGCATTTACAAGTAACTGTACCACAACGAATTGTCCTTAGTGTTTTTTATATTCAATTATAATTAATAACTTTATTAGAATTAAATTAAATCAAATGCAGCAGTATAAAAACTTTTTGACTCCCAAAGAGTGTCAAGAATTAATTCAAATGATTGACGCTAATCATACTCGATCTTCAGTAGTAGAAGGCGGTACAGATAGAACAGCTATATCTGACTATAGAACTTCAAGTACTTGTAATTTAAGCACCTCCAATGAAACTGTGAATAATATTCATAAGCGTATTGCAGGTATATTAAATTTAGACATTAAAAAAGGTGAAGCTATGCAAGGCCAGCTTTACGAAGTAGGTCAGTATTTTAAACCTCATAATGATTTTTTTGCAGGTGACGCATATCAAAAACATTGTTTAGCTTCAGGGAATAGAACACACACATTTATGATTTATTTAAACGATGGTTTCAAAGGAGGGGGAACAAACTTTCCAAATCAAAATATGGTAGTTAATCCAGAGACAGGCAAGGCAGTTATGTGGGAAAATATGAAAGATGGAAAAGTTTTAGAAGAATATATGCACGAAGGTGTAGCAATAGAAGAGGGTAAAAAATATATTATTACTGCATGGTGGAGAGAAAATGATTGGGATGGAGCAGGTGATGAAAAACTTTATCAAGATTCATTACAACCAAAAAAAATTGAAACACCTGTAAATAAAACATATACACATAAAGATCAAATACCTAAATTTACAAAGAATGGTTTTGAAGTAATTAAGTGTCCTGAGCAAACTTGGAATATAATTAAAGACGCTTATGAAATACTAAAAGACAAGGTAACTCCTGAAAACTTTCCTGGGAAAGAAAACATCATACAAGGTGGAGAAAGCGAACTTCTTTCATTTGACCACGTACCTTCCATTAGGACTCTAATACACGAGCAGCTCCTACCTGTACATAGAGATTGGATTGCTAATGAAATGCATAATGCTATGAAAGAACCATTAATAGAGCCTTCATTTGTGTATGGAATACGTTCTTACAAAAAAGGTTCGACATTAACTCCTCATGTTGATAGGGTAGAAACACATCATATAAGCTCTATAATTATTGTGGATAAAGATTTAGCTTGTGGATGTTCTAATAAACCTGAAGCAGATGATTGGCCTTTAGATATTCAAGGGCACGATGGAGAGTGGTATAAAGTGTATGCTCAACCAGGAGATATGATACTGTATGAATCTGCAATTTGTGAACACGGAAGACTTGAGCCTTTTGGAGGAACATTTTTTAGAAATTTTTATGTACACTACAAATTTGTATAGTAGTTGAAAAAATATATTTCATTTGATACGTGGTGGGGTGGTCTAAATAATATTAGAATGACTTATGAAATGGTGGTTGCAATTGCAATATGCACAAATCGAACTATAATTTTACCGCCAAAAATATACTGTTTGTTTTTAAGTGAACATCAGCTTAAAGATAGTTTTTTTGATTTCTGGGAATTGTTTGACAAAGAATTATTTGTTAAACATTTTGATTGTGTAGACTATAAAGATATACCAGCTTATCAAAAATATGAATCTGACATACAATATTTTGAAAATATTTGCAAGGATATTAAATGTTTACCTGAAGGAAATCATCCCAACTGGGGTGTAAATCCAGACACTTATAAAAAGCCTATTGATGTAAGTGAGTTTAATTTAAATAATAAATTTATTCATTTTCCTAGAAATTTGTTTGGCCATTGGTATCATTTGATAACAGGAATTTCCGATGAACATAGGATGAGAATTAAACACAGTTTGAAATATGGATTAAAAATTAGAGATAAGTTTGAAATGAATTTAATAGCTAAACCATATAATGCTATTCACGTAAGAAGTGGAGACTTTCATCAGACAAGAACTCACAGTACAACAGAATTGTTTGGTAATTTAAGATCAATGGTAGATAGATATTTAGACACATCGTATCCTTTATTTATCGCTACAGATGAACAGGATAGAAAATACTTTGAGTGTTTAAATGGATATGAATGTTATTACTTAAATGATTTTATGGAAACTGATATGGTCTCTTCTATAGCAATAGATACGTTAATGTGTGCGAATGCAAGATTATTTTATGGAAGTAGGTACTCTACTTTTACTGATTACATTAACATTTTAAGGCATTACAATAACAAAAAAAACTGTAGTAAAAATTTATTAAATTACACTTTTACTGGCAAAGAAAAATATAGCTGGGAAAATTGTTTTGTAAATGAATATTAAAGAAAAAAATATTGTATATATATATGAATCTCCAGATGGCGGAATTACTTTATATAGAAGGCTTTATGGTAAATATGAATCAAGAGAGTTGTATGACAAAGCAAAAAATCTATGGAATATAACTTAGGTTTATTTGGAAGTCACAACTCGGCGGTAGCTATAAGCGTCAACGACGAAATTAAAGAAGTTGTAGAGCTTGAGAGGTGGGTTGGTATAAAAAATGCAGCCTTTGCATATCATTTTCCTATATCAAATCCAGAAGAAGTTCTGCGGGATATTTTAAATTATTTTAAAAATAAATACGGAGCTGTAACCTATAATACCGTTGCTTATAATTGCGATAATAATTTGCATAAAAACATTAGTGCTAAAAACTACCAGTACGTTCCTCATCATACCGCACATTGCGCAAATGGTTTATACCAATCTACCTTTGATAGAGCTTTAGTTGTTAGTTTTGACGGAGGAAGTGAAGAGGGGTTTTTTAAAATATATGAAGCAGAAAAAGGTAAAGACCCTGTTCTTATAAATAATGTAGGTATAGATTTATGTGTTCCTTATGCAGCAGTTGCTCATTATTTAGAGCCAATAAAAACAGAAGATAATTGGTGGTGGGGAAACTTAGTATATGCAGGGAAAATTATGGGGCTTGCTGGTTTGGGAAAGGTTGACTATGGTTTAGTACCAAAATTTTTTAGTTATTATCTAGGACAAAGTATAGATAATGTTAACATAGCTCATGAGAGATACCAGGCTTTAAATATAGAAGGCGACCCCGCCAACATAGCAGCAACTTCTCAATTTGTTTTTGAACAAGTGTTTAGTAGCATTATAAATGGATATAAAAACAATTTGCCTTTAATTTTTTCAGGAGGTGGCGCAATGAATATAATCAATAATTCAAAACACAAAGCATTTGTATCTCCAAACCCTGATGATAGAGGTATTGCTTTAGGTTGTTTGCTTCATATTTTAAAACCAAGCGAAGTTGTGAATAGTATGTATATAGGAATGACTTGGAATGATGATAAGTATAATCAATTAGACCCTATAGAATTTGCTAATAAACTTATTGAGGAAAAAATTATTGGATTGGTGCAAGGAAACTCAGAGCACGGAGCTAGGGCTTTAGGTAATCGCTCTATTTTATGTTTGCCAAAAAAAGGAATGAAAGATAAAATAAATTCACGTGTAAAATTTAGAGAACCTTACAGGCCTTTTTCACCCATGTGTAGAGAAGAGGATAAGTATAGGTGGTTTAATTCAAAAAACAACACTATGTGGATGGCTCATAATGCGGAGGTAATAAATAACTCTGAATCTATAGACTCTATAATTCATTATGATAATACCGCTCGTCTTCAAACAATCACGCAAACTTCTAATCCATACTTGTATATGGTTTTAACTGAGCTTGCTAACAAAGGGGTTGATCCAATTATTTTAAATACTTCATTTAATAAACAGGGTAAGCCTATACTTAATACAATGGAGGAAGCTAAATGGATGTTAGATAATACAGGCTTAGATGATTTGGTGGTTTTATGAAAACTATTTTTTTAAACATAGCAAGTTATAGAGACCCTGAGTTACTACCTTCTATTACTGATTGCATTAACAGAGCAAAGTATCCTGATAGAATTTACTTTGGTATTCATGAACAGGACGAGACGCACAATAGTAGCCTTGATAAAATACATAATTTAAAATATGATTATATACATTTTAAAAAGTCTAAAGGCACAGGATATTCAAGAAATTATATTAATAAAAAATTATATGATGGACAAGATTATGTTTTACAAATAGATAGTCATACTCGTTTTATACAAGACTGGGATGTAATGTATATAGAAGATTATAATCAGTTTGATGAAAAAGTAATTTTAACAGGGTTTCCACCTCAATATAAAATAGGAGATTTATATGATGATTATAAAATGTATCCATCTAATAATGCAGTAAAACCAAAACATATTACGCCGAACCACAAAATACTTTCCGAGTCAGAACCTTTTTATACTGATTACATTCAAACTTATGTGGCTTCTGGAGCGAATACTTTTATGCCTAAATCTTTTATAGAAAAATCTACTTTTGATTTATATGTTGACCCTTTTGCTGACCAAGAAATAATTTCTTTAGCAGCACATCTTTTTGGTTACAAAATGTTTGTTACTCGTAGACCAAAACTATTTCATTGTTATGCTAATAATTTAAAAGGAAGTGAAGAAAAATTTAGACCACTTATAATAGATGATTTAAAAATCACTAACTTTGAAGTGGATTTTACTTTAGCTTTTAAAAATTGTAAAACTATAAACACATCTGAGAGCTGGGTTAATTTAATTAAAAATCAAATATGATATTAGAAAAAATAAAATTAGACTTCGATTATTCATACTTTCTTGCTGAAAAACAAGACTATAACTTTCATAAAGGTTCATGTATATCTTATCAAAGGGAAGAACAAAATGATTTATACAATGAATATGGTAATGGTTATTCTTATGATGAAAACAATACAGTTATACAACAACTTTGGTATGACATTAAAGACCCTATATTTGATGGCTGGGAAGATAAATTAAACATGGATATTAAAACCGTGTCTACTATTATGCAGCCACCAGGAAACGTTGTAACATTGCATAGAGATACATTTTTTAAATTTAAAAAACTTTATCCAGATGATAAACGTACAAAAGTAAGACTAAACCTTTACTTAGAAGATTGGAAGATTGGTCACATGATTCAATATCAAGATATTCATAACAATAAAAAGTGGACTACCTCTGTGGACTGGAAAGCAGGAGATGGTTTACTATGGGATAGCTCTGTACTACACCTTTCTTGTAATGCTGGTCAAAAAGATAAATTTACTATGCAAGTATCTGGATTCCGTAGAGATTAAGAATTTAAAACCTTAGTAATTAAATTCGTATTTTTGTATATTATTAATAATATATGGCTTGTGTAACGTATGATATAGTCTGTCCCATAGGGGCGGTAGGAGGCGAGTGTACTTTTACAATTAATTGTTGTGACGGAACTAAAACATCTGTTACAATTCCTGAAGAGGATACACAGCAAGTATGTTTAGAAGTTCCTGCTAATATAGTAGTAACCTCTATATCAGGTTCTTATAATACATCAGGAGCTTCTTGTTCAACTAACTGTGGTTATGTTGACCCTACTCCTGTACCTACACCTACTCCCGCTCCAATACCTACACCTGGGCCTAGCCCAGTTCCAGTTATACCTACTCCTGTAGCGCCTGGACCAACTCCAGTATATTACTATTGGTCTGCTACCGCATGTGACGGAAGCAATATTACTACATTTAGGACAACAGATTCTAATGTAGGAAACACCCTGCTTTCTGTTTATAATATTGGTGGAGACGGATTGTGTTATGAGGTTGAGGCAGGAGGACCTACTAACAGCAATGATATTTTATCAGCATACGCTGATTGCGCAGCTTGTTGTACTAAAGTTCCTTCGAGTCCTTCTTGTACACCAACTCCATCACCAGTCCCTGGTCCTTCGCCTACGCCTGTAGCGCCAGTGCCAGCGGTTGTTCCTTCGCCTTTAGTGCCAGATTATTGTTTAGGTGGAGAAAATGAAACTACAATACAACTAATTCAAGGATTTAATAAATATGTTTTTGGTTCTAATTATGGAAGTTATGGGGTTCAATTAGGAACTTATGTTTTAAAGAACGTTCCATCTAATCATCCTATAGCTATATTAAATACAGGTAAAACCGCAGAACTAACTTACACGGGGACTACAAATGCAGGGACAGGAACAGCACCTGACGGCAACACGTATGATTATTTTTATGGTGATGTCACAATAACAGTTATAGGAGATTTTGGAGTACTTAGTTATGCTTGTTTATACCATGGTTATATGGGTGGTGGTTATAATTTATATTACAATAGCAGTGTTTGTAGCTCTCCAACACCTAGTCCTTCTCCAGTTCCAACAGCAACGCCTGCTCCTACTAGTATTGTTCCTCCAATACCATCTCCTGTTGACACAGAGTATACATTAACATATAGTCAATCTTCAAAAGGATGGCCATCGTTTTATTCTTATATACCCGAGATAATGTTAGGAATGAATAATTACTTTTATTCATTCAATGGAGGTAATTTATTTCAACACAATATAAATGAAACAAGAAATAATTATTATGGCACACAATATAATTCACAAATAACAAGTGTGTTTAATGAGTCGCCACTTGAAAACAAAATATTTAAAACTATTAACCTAGAATCTGACACAGCTTGGCAAGCCGTAGCGGAAACGGATATACAGCAAAATGGATTCATTGATAACGATTGGTTTGTAAAAAAAGAAGGAGCGTATTTTGCTTACCTAAGACAAACAGGGGAAGTGCCTGCGCTGCAAGGACAATATGCAATGAGATCAGCTAATGGTATAGGAAAGTCTAGTAGTTATTCGGTTAACGGAACAACAGGTACTTTAAACTTTTCTATCAATCCACTTGTTTCAATAGGTAGTATAATTAGCATAGGAGATTATCTATACTTCTCTGTGCCTTCTTATACCACAATAAGTTTAGCGGGTGTAGTGACAAATATACAAGTAGATTTACCTAACAATATAAATAGAATAACTATATCAACATCAGTTACAGGCTCTTCACCTATAACAATTAATGATGCTTACATATTATTTATCAAAAATGCAGAGGCAGAGTCTCACGGTTTACTTGGACACTATTGTATATTTACTGTTACAAACACAAGCACAACAGCTACTGAATTGTTTGCTATTGAGTCGGAAGTTATGAAAAGCTATCCGTAAAATTAGTATCTTTGCAGTAGTATGGACTTTAGTATAAGGAAATTAAAGACATCTGATTATAATGATGTATTGATAGGTTGGTGGAAAGATTGGGGATGGCAAGCGCCAGCTCAAGATTTTTTACCAGAAAATGGTGAGGGTGGTTTGATGGTAATGGTAGATAAAAAGCCTGTTTGCGCAGGTTTTATGTATGTTACCAACTCAAAGGTAAGTTGGGTTGATTGGATAATATCGGATAATAAAATAGAAGATAAAGCATTGAGACACGAGGCAGTTAAATTTTTAGTTAGTACCTTAACAAATATATGTTCACAAAACGGAGGATATATTTATGCTTTATTAAGACACGATGGTTTAATTAAAACTTATGAAGAGCTTGGGTATGTAAAAGGAGATAGTTATACACACGAAATGATTAAAAAAATATAATATGGCATTAGGAACTACAGGAGCACTAATTGCTTCAGCAGCTATACAAGCAGGAACATCTGCAGCAGGTTTCGCTCAAGCTGGAAAAGCTCGTAAAGAAATGAAAAAAGCAGAAGCTGAGGCAGATAAAGCTATGGCTGCAGCAAGAAAAAAATTAGAAGTAAATTATTTAGCAGGTCTTAGTATTGCTAAAGAACCTTATGAATTAGCAAGAGAAAATTTACTACAAGGCTCGGCAGCAGCTTTACAGGCGGGTGTTGAAGGGGAGACTAGAGGTGCAGCGGCAACTGCGGGTCAGGTACTTATGGCTCAGCAAGCGCAAGCTGGGCAGCAAAGAGCTTCAATGTCACAGGAAATAAAAAGATTGGAAGAATTAGCGGCGAGAGAAGAATCAAGATTACAAAGCGCTAGAGTTGATTTAGATTTAGGAGAAGTAAAAGGAGCTCAACAAGCAGCGGCAAATTTTCAAGCAGCGGCAGATGCAGCAAAAGCAGGTGCTATTAAAAGTGCAGCAGGCGCTTTAACTACGGGTGTGCAAATTTTCTCAGAAAATCCTTTTGATGTAACAAAAGCAGCGGGTGGCACATCAGCGCCAAGTTTAGGAACTTATAGCGGTACAGATTATAGTAATTTTGGGCAGGACTTAATTAGCTTTGACTCAACAATTCCTAACCTAAATAATGATCCATTTTATCAATTCATGCAACCAGGAGTATCAGCACCTAAATTAGGATAATATATTATGGCAACAAAATACGGATATGTAAGTAGAGATACAGCGAATCGTCAAATAGACTGGAATGCTATAGGAACACAGGTGTCTGATGGTATTACTAAAATTACAGAAGACAGAAAGGAAAGAAGGGAAGATATATTAACTAAAAGCACGGACTATGCAAAGATGCTTATTGATATGCCTATGGGCTCTAACACAGCCTTCAATGAATACCTTGCACAATTTACTACTCAAGCATCCAAAGCTGCTCTTGCAGATTTAAATTTATTGAAAACAGGTAATATATCTGAACAAGAATATTACAACCGAAGAGCTAACCTTTTATCAGGCACAGAGCTTATGATAGCAGGCGCTAATAACTTTAATAAAAATTATGATGTTATACAAGAAAGAATAGACAACGGTACTGCCTCAGCTGTAGAAATAAAGTACAGAGAAAAGATGGCTCAACTTTTAGAGTTTGGTAATCGTACTCCATTTATAAACCCTGACACTAGAGAAGTAAATACTGCAAGGCTAGCGCCTAGTGGTATAATGGAAACCACTGTAGAGGATATAGCATCAGCTTCAGATATGTTTAGAATATCAAACTTTCAATTAAATAAGTTTGACATGAACAGTGCGATTGAAAACATTACAAAAAACATAGGGATACAGGATGTTACTATAACACCTGAGATGGTAAGAAAAGCTCAAAGTGAAGGCAGACCAATAGGCGCAGTTGGAACAAGAGTAAAGGGTGCATTTAATTCTGCATTGATGAGTGAAGCAAAAACCTTAGAAGCTAAGAGAGACTATGTAAGTTCTTATTTAAAAGACGATAGCGCTGTTATTAGTATACTTGCTGATTATGTGCCAGAGTATGATGTTACATTAGATCCGTTTGAAGTAGATGATAAAACAGTTTTAATCGGCAGGAATGGTGCGTATGAAATAACTGATGAACAAAGAAAAGCAGCTGAAGAGTATATGATAGATAGACTAGATAAAGCGTTGCCTGAAACAGAGACACCAGTTGCAGGTTTAACTGCGGCTCAAAAAGCAACTAATGAACTTAGACAGCAAGAGATAGATATAAGAAAAGAAACATTGGATTTTCAAAAAGGACAATCAGAAAAAAAAGGAGTAGTTTCTTATACTGCGTCTGATAATTTAATGGTTGACCCTGAAGATCCAGTACGTGATGGTAAACCTAATTTTATAAATCCTAGAAAATATTTACAAAAATTTAAACCTGAAAGTTTTACAGGAAACAAAATTGAAGATACTGTAAATGGCATTCAGGCTGTACTTAATCATCAAGGCTTTACTGAAGCTCAAATAAACACTGCTATAATTGAACCTCAAAAAGAAGGTGGTACATTAGCTGGTAAAATACTAAGATTTGCTAAAGCTGGAGCGGGAATTGCGGGTAGACCTTTACTTCCAGAACAAAAAATTAAAGATGCAAATTATGCAATAGAGATTAAAATCCCAGGTCTATTATCTAAACCTATAATTTTACCTACAAAAAACAATCCTCAATTAGAATTAGATAAGATAATAGAATTGTTAGATTTTGCTAAAGAAAACAATATACAAATTACACCTAATCAAATTAGGGAGCAACTAACCGCAGCAAATAAAAGACTTTTCGATGAGTATCAAAATCTTCCTGTAACCGGAGGTACTTCAAGTTTAAAGAGAGCTTTACCAAAACCGAAGACTAACAATGAATGAAGAAGCAATTAAATTATTGTATGAAGATTTAATAGATGAGTTTGATGTTGGTTCATTAGAAGAATTTATAGGATACCTTTCAGATATAGGTAATCGTCAATCTTTTTTTGATGAAGTTGTTTCTGAAAGATATGAAGTGGGTTCTTTTGAAGAGTTTGAGGATACTTATGGGTTAAAAAAAAAAGACGAAGCCGATATGGTTTCAGGATTGGGACCTGGTATTTCTCAGCCAAGCGCATTATCAAGAAACCAGCGTCTTAGCATAACTCCTACAGCTGAAAAAGACACAGCAATTGAAAGAACTTTTGGTAAAAATGAAGTCACAGATTTTTTTGGAGATATGTACAGAGCTTGGAAAACAGGAGCTGGACAAGCAGGGACAGTCGATGATGCATTAAAAGTATTTGCTTCTGGAACTAATGTAACTGACGAAACATTACAAGATTATATTCAAGCAGTTCAAACCATGGAATCTTTTTCTCCCTCAGAGGAAATGCAAGACTTTAGTAGAATTTATGAAGCAGAAGGTAAGGGTGTGAAAGGTTTCATAAAAGGTGTTTTAAAAAACCCAACAGCTGCAGTTCAAGTAGCAGTGTCTTCTCTTCGATCAATGATTAACCCAGCTTCAGTAGCAGCAGGTACAGCAGGAGCGGGGGCGGGAGCAGCAGCAGGGTTAGCTGGTGGTATATTAGCTCCTATAACATCTACTGCGGGTGCTGGAATCGGTTCAATACTTGGAATGACTGGTGCTCTTGAAACAGCGTTATCATACACAGAATT
>Ga0209425_10005842_pt1 | contig 11951 bp, 12 predicted proteins | sample COG_05_FD_184749 | JGI IMG/M metagenome (GOLD analysis project Ga0209425, IMG submission 184749) | Pelagic Microbial community sample from North Sea - COGITO 998_met_05 (SPAdes) (version 2) | ecosystem: Environmental > Aquatic > Marine > Neritic zone/Coastal water | place: Helgoland, sampling... | reverse complement strand
ATATAAAAAATGACTATAATCAAAAAATCAATATTTGCTCTATTTTTAGAGGGATAATTTACCTTTAAATAATCATAAACATATAAACAAAAAATTAATAAAGAAACCACTCCAATAAGAAAAATGGGTTGATTCCCCACTAGATTATTTAAAAATCCAAAATTTAATTCAGCTTGGGGGCTATGTATGACGCTACCTAGAAAAAATGAAAGCGGAAATAATATGAAAATCACAATAAGAAAATTTTTAAAATTTATAAATTTTTTTTTAAAAGATAATGGCAATATAAAAAGTGATAAAATAATAAGGTAACCAAAAAAATTATTAAAAAATCCTCCTTTTAAAAAACTTACTTCAGTTGAAAATTTATCTGGTATTAAATAAAAACCATAATTTATTTTTATTAATGAGAAATAAATTATTGGTAATAATAGTGATATGAAAAAAGGTATAAAATATTTTTTAATAATAAAAAATAAATTTTTATTATATTTTAATAAGAATATTAATCCCAGATAGATTAAACAAAAAGGTTTAATGCAAATTGATACTCCCAGGAGTGCAAAACATAAGTAACTTTTAAAACTACTAATGTTTTTTATCATTAAAATACTTGAAAATGAATAAAAAGCAATTGATGTAGCAAAAAGATCTGGGATTCCTCTATGTCCAAAGGTCCAAATGAGAGGATTCAAAAAAAAAAATAAAATAAAAAAAGCACAGTTTAACTTTATTTTATAAAAACTAAATATTTTAATAAATCCTAATCCAAAAAATAAATAAGATGATGCCGATAAAATTCTTGCTGTTGCAAGTGTATCATCAATAAACAAAATTTTATCAATTAAACCAACTAACAAAGGAAATACGAATGTATTTGCTTGATTAAAAAAATATTGATCTATTAATTTAATTTCAAAATTTTGAAAAAATTTTGCACCTTCTGAAAAACTAAATTCAAAATTGACAGGATAAAATTTAATTGAAATTAAATGAAAAAAGAATGCAAAAACTGATAAAAAAATACAATTTCTTTCTTCAGTATTTTTTCTAATCATTTAAATATTTATTTAGTTGAGTTTCATCTCTATTCTATTGCTTCTTTTAGTAAATATTCTATTGTTGGAATACTTTTGTAGCCAGCATACTTCCAAATTTTTTTATTCAAAATATTATCAGAAGTTTGGATTGTTCTGTTAATTTTCATTTTTGAATTTTTAGATTTTAAATTAATATCTTTTCTCAATAAATACTTTTTAAAAATACTTAATAACTCAAATTTATTTACATGATCTTTTGGCGACAAATGTATCATATTTGGCATATTTAAATTTTTTTTTATAATTCCACAAATTACCTTTCCAAAAGCATATGTTGTTACTCCATTCCAACTATGATTTTTAAATCCAAATACTTTGGATTTTAAAGGTAAAAATTTAAACCAATCTAAAAGTGATTTGTGGCCACTTAATTCTGGACCAACAATTGAGCATCTTATATTAAAAAAATTTTTTGCATTTATTTCACCAAGACTTTTTGATTTTCCGTAAACATCTTCAGCATCATGAGTATTGAGTTCAAAATAGTTTCCTTTTTTTCCATCGAAAACACAATCAGTTGCTATTTGAAATACTTTTGTTTTTGTATTTTTTGGGATTAATTCGTGTGGAAATAATGAATTTATTTTGATCGCATTTTTTATTGAGTCTTGGTTATTTTCATTAATAAATGGTTTTATCACTCCAATACAATTAATTATGTAATCATAGTTCGAATAATTAAATTTAGATGATTTATTTATATCAAATTTAATGAAACTGACATTTTTTTTTATTTGTAAATTTTTTTTTAACAATAAAAGTTTTTTTTTATTTTTGTAAGATGCAAAAATTTTAAATTTTTTAAGATTTTGTAAGCTTTTTAATAATTGCCAACCTAACATTCCAGTTGAGCCCAGGAGTAAAATTTTCTTCATAAAAAATATTTTTATCTTTGAACTATTTTCCAGGGATTCCAATAATCAGATTTATACCTAATATCATCTTTTAGACTTTCCTCTAATGAGGAAGTAGAAAAAATTAGAAGCTCTGAATTTTCTTCAAGAGAGATAGATCCATTAGCATATCCTTTTGGAACATATACAAAATTACTATCACTTTGGTTCATAAAAAAATTGAATATTTGATTTTTCTTGTTAGGTTTTTTTATATTATCTATTTTTACAGCAGCAATTTGAAATGTGCCTCTTATACAGCCAATATATTTTTCTTCATTTAAATGACCATGCCACGCTCTAATAAAGCTCTTATTATAATTATGAACAATATAAAATCTTTTAATTTTTTTAAAAGATAAGTCGTTACTAAATCTTAAAGATCCTCTATTATCAAAAATTCTATTACCTTTAATTAGTTTTGGTTCCATGCTAGATACTTTCTTTAAAAATTTCTAAATATTTTTGATTTGTATACCTTGGATCATTAAAATTTTTAATTCTTTTTTCAATTAAAAGTTTTTTTAACTCCTGAATTCCATATTTTAAATTATACTTAGCTTTAAATGATAGGTCTTTATAAGATCTATCATTTTTAACCTTGTAGTTTCTTGCATCTTGAAATTTTATTTTTGTCTTAATTATTTTTGTATTTTTAAAATATTTTTGAATTTCTTTTGCGATATCAATAATTTTCATATTTTTATATGATAAATTATATATACCCCTTTTCTTTGATTTTATTGAAATTTCAATCGCTCTAGCCACATCTTTTACGTGCAATAAAGGTCTATATTGTTCACCTCCAAAAACTGACATTTTTTTTTCAAAAAAAGCTTTGGCACTTAAAGTGTTTACAACTAAATCCATTCTTATTCTGGAATAATTATCACTTACTCCAAAAAGAGTGCCTAGTCTAAATATAATTGCATTTTTATTTTTTAAAATACTTTCACATTTTAATTTTGAGCTAGCATAATGAGATAATGGGTTTGTAGATGAATTTTCATCTAACATACCATTTTGAGCTCCATAGACCGAACATGTCGAGATGAAAATTATTCTTTTTTTATATATTTTACAAAGCTTATTTAATGTTTGAAAATTGATTTCATCTGTCAAAGCTGGATTAATAGCACAAGCACCATCCCCAACTAATGCTGCCAACCAAACTATAACATCATACTTATTTAAGTTGGATTTATAAAAATTTTTATTTCTTATATCACCATTTATAAAATTACAATTTTTTCTGTAACTATCTTCATATAAAAGATTATCGAACACTGTAACTTCATAATTTTTTTTTTTTAAAAGCAAGTCAACTATAACACCTCCAACATAACCTGCTCCACCAACAACCAAAATATTTTTTTTCATAGTTTATGATATTTTACGATCTAGATGTTTATCTCATTATTCTTGGATATGGCAAGGGAATTATAAATTTACCTTTAAATCCTTTTTTTCTTAAATTCAATTTTAGTTCCTGATGAATATGCCAAGAAAATATTAAAAGATAATCAAATTTATTCAATTTTTTTGTAATTTCTTCAACAACAGGAATTGTAGTTCCAGGAATGTAGTGTCCAATTTTATGAGACCCATTTATTTCAAAAACACAATCAACAATATTTTTTTCAATTCCAACATAGTTTATCAACGTTGCGGCTCTAGAGGGTGCGCTTATTCCTGCTATTTTGAAATTTGAATTTTTAATTTTTGAGAGAATTCTTAGAAGATTTAATTTTGAAAAAACAACTTTCTTTTCAAATTTTTTAAAATAATTTAAATTTAAATATTTTTTTTCATTTTTAAGAAATTTTCTTACAGAATTTTGAATTTTTAAATTATTTTTAAAGCTACAATAAACTCTTATTGACCCACCATGTGTTGGTATTTTTTCTACATTAAATATTTGTAAACCATGTTTTGAAAATAATTTATTTAAACTAGTTACAGAATAATATCGTAAGTGTTCATGATAAACAGTATCATATTGTACATCCTTCAAAAGAGGAATTAAGTAATGAGACTCGGTTATGAAAATTCCGTCTTTACTAAGACATCTTTTCACACTTTTTACAATTTCATCTAAACTATCTATGTGAGCAAAAACATTCGTAGCTGTAATTATTTTGGCTTTTTTATATTTTTTAAGTATTAAATTTGCAGTGTTAAAATTAAAATATTTTAATAGAGTTGGTATTCCTTTTTTAATTGCAATTTTTCCTATTTTTTCAGGTGTAATTCCTAAAACTTTAAAATCATTTTTGAAATTTGATAATAGGTTGCCGTCATTTGAGCCAATATCTATTACAAGATCATCTTTTTTAAAGTTAAAGTTTCTTCTAATTTTAATAAATAAATCTTTAAAATTTTCTCTAAGTATCTTTGTTGTACTGCTTGTATAAGGATATTCATATGGAAATAATATTTTTTGATCAACAATAAGTCCCAACTGAACAAGCTTGCAATTGTTACAAAATAATAATTCTGCAGGATAACTTTCTTCTTGTTTTGGTTTAGTGCCAACTTTTATGAATTTATTTACTGGAGGTAAATAACCTAAAAATAAAATTGATTCCAATTTTTTTGAATTACATATTTGACATTTTGTGACAATTTTAGATTTTTTCATAAGCCATTAATAAATTAATTTTTTTAAAAATATAGTTTTATTTCAAATATTAAAACAAAACTTTAATCTCAATTGATGGTTAAAAACCTTTCTATATTTAATTTTTTAAAAATTACTACTTTTATTAATGTATAGATTGTTTTAAAAGAAATGAATTTAAATGAGTATTAAAAAAAACATATCTATTATTGGCGGAGCTGGGCATGTTGGGTTTCCGCTCGCATTAGCTTTTGCTAATAAAAATTTTAATGTAAATTTAATTGATTTAAATACAAAAAATCTTAATAAAATTAGAAATGGAGAAGTACCTTTTTATGAAATTGGTGCAAAAAATATATTAAAAAAATCATTACAAAAAAATAAAATTTTTTTTTCCAAAGATTTAAAGTCATTAAAAAAAAGCAAATATATAATTGTATGTATCGGAACTCCTATCAATAGTAAATTATCTCCACAAACAAAAAAATTTTTTTATTTTTTTTCAGCTTTATTAAAAAATATAAATAAAGAACAGATAATTATAATTAGAAGCTCAGTTTATCCAGGAATTATAGAAAAAATATCAAAAAAATATAAAAATATTAATAATAATATTTCGTATTGCCCAGAAAGAATTGTGCAAAGTAAAGCTTTAGTTGAGCTACCTATCTTGCCACAAATAGTCTCTGGAACTTCAAATAAAGCAATAAATGAGTCTGTTAAATTATTTAAAAAAATTACAAAAAAAATTATTATATCATCTATTAAAGAAGCTGAATTAGTTAAATTATATTCAAATGCAAACAGATATATAAATTTTGCTATTGCTAACCAATTATATTTAATGTGTGAAAATCAAAATGTTGATTTTCAAAATGTAAAAAAAATAATGCAAGATGGATATGAAAGAAATATAAACTTACCCTCTGCTGGTTTTTCTGCTGGTCCATGTTTGCTAAAAGATACAATGCAACTTAGGTCATTTTACAAAGGAAACTTTGAATTGGGTTATGCTGCTATGAAAATAAACGAAAAAGGCATAGTTGATCTAATAATTAATAAAATAAAGAATATTAAGAATTATCAGAAAAAAAATATAGGTTTGATGGGGGTAGCATTTAAAGCTGAGACAGACGACATAAGAGATTCTTTATCAATTAAAATTTTAAATAAATTAAAAAGAATGAGACTTAAAGTTATTTTTACTGATGAATATTACTCAAATAGAGAATCTTACAATTTAAAAAACTTTATAAAAAAGTCAGATGTTATAATTCTTGGAGCCCCACATAAAAAATATAAAAGAATTAGATTACCTATAAATAAAAAATATATAGATATATGGGGATTAATTAATAAAAATTAACCTCTCTTTTATTTTTAAAATTATAACTATGAAATAATCAATAATTAATTAAAATAATTTAAATCTACCTTAATGAAAAAAATAATTTTATCAAAACCAATAATTAATATTAATACAGCAAGTAAAATTTTTAAAGATGTATTAAAAAGTACATTTGTAAATGAAGGAGAGCAAACAAGAAAATTTGAAAAACAAATTTGTAATTTTTTAGACGTCAAATACGCAGTATCAACAACTAGTGGAACTACAGCTTTATTTTTAGCCTTGAAAGCTTGTGGCATTAAAAATAATGATGAGGTAATTATTCCAAATATAACATTCCCAGCTACTGCAAACGCTATAAAAATGGCTGGTGGTAAACCAGTTTTTGTAGATGTAAATCCTGAAGATATATTAATAGATGAAAAATCACTTATTAAAAAAATAACGAAAAAAACTAAATTTATAATACCAGTTCATGTCTCTGGAAGAGGCAGAAATATAAAGAAAATTTTAAAAATCTGCAAAAATAAATCAATTAAAATTATTGAAGATGCTGCTGAAGCATTTGGATCAAAGATAAACAATAAAAACTTAGGGACATTTGGACAAGCAGGTTGTTTTTCATTCGCTCCAAATAAAATTATTACAACTGGTCAAGGTGGAGTTGTTGTTACAAATAATTTAAAAATTTATAAAATGTTAAAAATACTTAAAGACCAGGGAAGAATAGGCCCCACATCTGGAGGTGAAGATAATTATATTTCATTAGGGTATAATTTGAAATTTACAAATTTGCAATCTTCCCTTGGCTTATCACAAATATATGAATTAAACTGGAGAATTGATAAATTAATTAAAATTCATCAATTCTATAAAAAAAATATTATTGAAAATAAAAATTTTAAGATAATTAATTTCAAAATTAATAAGGGTGAACTTCCTTTATGGACTGATGTTTGGTGCAATAATAGGAATCGACTTTTTAAATTTTTAGAAAAAAATGATGTAATTTGTAGATATTATTGGAAACCTCTCAATACGAATAAACCGTATTTATCATCTTTTAAAAATTTAGATAATTCAAAAAAACTTCAAAAAAAATTAATGTGGTTACCTTCTTCGTTAGATATTACTATCAAAGAACAAAAAAAAGTATGCAATTTAATAAATTCATTTTATCTAAATGCATCATGATTAAAAAAGAAATTTCAATAATTTTGCCCATTTACAATGAAAAAGAAAGCCTACCAATAATGGTAAGACTTTTAGAATCGTCAATTAAATTTAATAAAGAAATTATAATAGTTCATGATACAGAAAATGATAACGCTCTAGAAGTTGCTAATGAACTAGCTAGTGAATTTGATGATGTTCAAGTTGTTCATAATAAAATTTCAAAAGGAGTAAAGTATGCAATTGATACTGGAGTTTCTAAAGCTAAATATAATACTTTTATTATTTTTGCAGTTGATGAAATCTTTCCAATTATTGCAATTGATAAAATGCTAGATTTATTTATCAATAAAAATTTGGATTTTATTAGTGGCACAAGATATGCAAAAGGTGGGATGAGACTCGGTGGTTCTTTGGTCGGATCTATTTTTTCAATAACAGCAAATAAGATCTTCCAATTTATAACTAATATACCTTTTTCAGATTGTACAACTGGAATAAAAATGATGAAAAAAAATGTATGGAAAAGTGTTAAACTTGATTCAAAACCCATTGGTTGGGCTTTTTCATTTGAATTAGCAATTAAGGTTTATTTACAAGATTTTAAAATCGATGAATATCCATTAAAATCTGTTGATAGATTATTTGGTGGATCATCAACTTTTAAATTTGGGCCATGGTTAAAAGAATACCTAAAATGGTTTATCTGGGGTATCAAAAAGATTAAATATGAAAAATAAAAAAACATTTTTAGTTACAGGTGGCACAGGTTTTATTGGAAGAAATATAGTAAATTTGCTGTTAAAAAAAAATTATAATGTTGTCATTTTAGATAATAACTCAAGAGGCTCATTTAAAAAACTTAACAATAATAAAATTACATTTATAAAAGGTGATATTAGAAATAATCGAGATGTTTTTAAATCCATGACCAAAGTTGATGCTGTTATTCACTTAGCTTACATTAATGGAACAAAGTATTTTTATGAAAAGCCAGAAATTATTCTAGATGTAGCAATTAAAGGCTTAATTAATATATTTGATGGATGTAATAAGTTTAAAATAAGAGAACTATATCTAGCTTCAAGTTCTGAAGTTTACCAAACTCCATTTAAAATTCCTACAACAGAAAAAGAGATGTTAAAAATACCAGATATTTTTAATCCAAGATATTCTTATGGAGGTGGAAAAATTTTAACTGAACTAATGGGAATAAATTATGGTAAAAAATTCTTTAAAAAATTAATTATATTTAGACCTCATAATGTTTATGGGCCAGATATGGGTAATGAACATGTCATACCTGAATTTATTAGAAGAATGAAGAATTTAAAAAGTAAAGATTTTAAAATTCAAGGCACAGGAAAAGAAATAAGATCCTTTATTTATATTGATGATTTTATTAAAGCGTTTGATTTAATTTTACATAAGGGTTCACACCTAAATATTTATAATATTGGGACTCAAGAAAAAATAAAGATAATTGATTTAGCAAAAAAAATTGCAAAAATATTTAATAAAAAAATAAGAATTAAGAAATATCCTTTAAAAAAAGGAGGAACAAAAATAAGAGTTCCAAATATAAAAAAAATTAAACATTTAGGCTTTAAAAAAACTTATAATATCCATGAAGGATTAATTAAAACAATTAATTTTTAAACTATTTGCAATTGATGGAAAAATATTTGAATAAATTAGAACTAAAGAAAATGGGTTTTTCAAAAATTGGTAAAAATAACAAGATAAGCAGTTCCCTTAGAACAATTAATTTTAAAGGGGAGTTAGGGTCCAACAACAGAATTGATGCGGACGTTATACTTAAAGGAAAAGTTAATTTTGAAAACAATATACATTTAGCAAGAGGATGTACATTATCTGGGGGCAAAAAGGGTATCTATATGAGTGATTTTGCAACCTTATCTAACTATGTTCAAGTTTTTACTACGTCAGATAATTATAAGGCTGCAGCTCTTTCTGCGGCCACACTAAATCAAAATGAAAGAAAAAAATATTCAAAACTATATAAGGGCCAAGTTAAAATAGGTAAAAACACTATAATTGGACCACTTTCAATAATCTTACCTAATACAAATATAGAGGATTTTGTTACAATTTCTCCACTATCAGTAATTTATGGTAGATTAGAGAAAGGACTATTTTATTCAAGTTTTACAAGTAAAAAATACAAAAAAAATATAACTAAAATAGAAAAGTTGTACAAAAAATACCTTTTTAAAAGAAAGTAGTTTTTTACAATTATTTTATTTCATTAAAAATACTCAATTTTTGTTTTTCCAGAATAAAAATACTATTTTTGAAATATTTATAACTAATTTTTTCTTTATCATAAAAAGTTAAATAAAACATTTCGGACAAGCAATCATTCTCATTACTTTTATCAATAAAACAATTTTTAACCTTTTGATAAATCAAATTTTTTTCAAAAGCAAAAAGAAATCCTTGATGTGGAATGAAAATATTTAAAATATAAATACATAAAAATAAAAAAATTAAATATTTATTTTTAATTTTTTTTTTAATTTTATTTAAATTATTATTTTTAAGGTAAAAAATTAAAAAACCAATTTGAAACAGTAATGAAAATGAAAAATATCTTGATTGATTATAATCAATTCTAATTAGATTAATCAGTAAACAACCCATAATACCAATTATTAAAAACGGATTTTGTATTATTAAATTTTGTAAATTGACTAAAAATTTTTTTTCATTAAAAAAAGAGTATCTTATTAAATACAAGTATTGAATTAATACAACAATCACAGCAAATATCTTTGTTGGAAAAATGGAAAGAGTGAATACCAGCAAATGCGTTGCCAAAAAATTACTAATTAAAGCAAAATAATCTCTTTGAAAAATTTGTTCAATAAATAAACTCTGATTTTCAATTACATCTTCACCTAAATTAGTTGATACATAGTACAATAAAATAATTACTGGAGCTGCAATGAAAATAAAATTTTTAAATTTTCTCTCTTTAAAAAATAAACCATATATAATTGAATAAGAGAGCAAAACTATACCTGCTTTAAAATTGATAAAAGATATAAGATAAACAAAAGTTAAAGAGATGAATTTAAAAAAAGAATGTTTGATATCTTTTAAATATATAAACACTAAGATTAATATGAAGTTAATCGTCCAAACTATATTAACAGGTTCAAAAAATACTACAAACCACTTACCACTAAAATAAATTAAAATAAAAATAAAAATAAAATCATGTAGATTCATTTTTTCTAAATAATTTCTAATTAAGAAGAATGATAAAATAGACAATAAAAAGTTTAATATAATAATCAAATAGTAGTTTAAACTAAAATATTTATAGATCACCACATGTATGACTCTAAACATTGAAAATAAAAAACCATCCTCAGATTTACCTGAATTGCTTAATAAAATGTAATCTTTGATATTATTCGAAAACAACGAATTTAATTCATTATAAGTATCTGTAAATGGAATATTAAGGGGAAATAAAATTAAAATTGTAAAAAAAATTACACTATTTGTTAAAAAGATCAAATTGTAATTGTCTTCTTTTTTAAAAATAAAATAAATGTTTGCTAATAAAAATAATGCTAAAAGAGTAGTTATTAAGATATTATTTTCTAAAAAAAATATTAAGTCATTCAGTTTGTTAGATATCTGGCTATTTTCTAAAAAAAAAATTTTTAAAAATAAATCATTAATAATGTCCATGCTAAAATTTAATTTTTATTTATTCTGTAGAAAAAATATCCTTTTTTTGTGTCTTTTAAAATATCCTCTTAATTTACTCATATTTCATTATTTTTTAGCTCGTAATATTTTCATATACGATTAATGCTTATTTTTAAATGCTAAATTTAATTAAATGTGGAATTGGCAATATAGGTTCAATTAAAAATGCCTTGAATGCAATCGGAGTAGAGCCCAATATTGTGGAAAGCCAATCAGAAATTAATCATAATTTAAAAAAAATAATATTACCTGGTGTTGGAAGTTTTGACTCATTTATTAAGTCATTAAAACAAAAGGGATTATTTGATGAGATAAGAAAATTGGTTTTAATTAAAAAATATAAAATTTTAGGAATATGTGTGGGAATGCAGAGTTTTTTCGAGGAAAGTGAAGAAGGGAATGAAATTGGATTAAAACTTATCAAAGGAAATCTAATTAAATTTAAAAACAATAAAAACATTAAAGTCCCTCATATGGGTTGGAATAATTTAGATATTAATGACTCAAGAAATCTACTAACTAATTTACCAAAATTAAAATTTTATTTTGCTCACTCTTTTCATTTAACTAATATCAATAAAGAAAATATTTTAGGGTCTACAACTCATGGGATCACATTTCCATCATGTATAAATTATGAAAATATCTATGGAGTACAATTTCATCCTGAAAAAAGTTTTTTGCAAGGTCAACAGGTTTTAAAAAATTTTATAGAAAAATGTTAAAAAAAAGAATTATACCAATATTACTTATAAATGAAGATCAAATGGTAAAATCAACAAAGTACAAAAATTATAGTTATGTAGGTGACCCAATAAATATCATTAAAATTTTTAATGAAAAAGAAGCTGATGAAATCATAGTTTTGGATGTAAAAAGATCAATTTCAAATGAAGAACCATTCGAGACAATTTTAGAACAAGAATTTATGTCTGAAAATATGTTTGAAGAGTTGATACGACACACAGGTCATCTCATTGACAGTCTTCTTGGGGAAATTGAAATAAATTATTCTGAAAAAGATTAAAATAAAAGGGATCCTTGTACAAGGGCTGAAGAAAGTGATTACA
>Ga0209425_10005840_pt1 | contig 11951 bp, 14 predicted proteins | sample COG_05_FD_184749 | JGI IMG/M metagenome (GOLD analysis project Ga0209425, IMG submission 184749) | Pelagic Microbial community sample from North Sea - COGITO 998_met_05 (SPAdes) (version 2) | ecosystem: Environmental > Aquatic > Marine > Neritic zone/Coastal water | place: Helgoland, sampling... | reverse complement strand
TGATGGTTTCATAGCTTTTGGCTCTGTAACTTTGTAGCCCATTTTCTCTAGAGCTTGTTTGTACACTTCAGCTTGAAAATAGCCTGTGTCCCAATTAGCTTTTGCCATTCTTACTTCAGCAGCATAAACCGCACTACTAATAGACAAGGCAGCAATAATTGACACTAAATGTTTCATATACTTCATTTTAATCTCCCTATTATTATCGAAATACCTATTAACTAAAATTAATTTTAACATGTATAAACAAGGAATGTAACCGTAATACAACTAAAAAGTGAGCTTTAGCTTATATGTACATTTTATAAAATAATTTCGCTTATATTCCAAAATATACTTAATACATTATTTTTTTTTACATTTTTTGCATAAACCAAAAAATTCTAAATGATATTTTTTGTATTTCATGCCTGTTTTGTCATTATAATTTATCAAGTAGTTTGAAAGTTTTGTGTCGTTAATTTCCTCAACTTGCTCACAGTTTTCACAAATAGAAAAAACCGTTGCTTTAGAAATTTCACAATTAGAATTTTTACAAGCTACGAAAGCATTTCTGCTTTCTATTTTGTGAATTTTCCCAAATTCTATCAATTTATCTAAGGCTCTATAAATTTGTTGAGGTGCTTTTATCCCTTTTTTTTGAACATTGTATAAAATAGAATAAGCTTTAAGCGGCTCTTTTGCTTTAATTATAATTTCTAATACCACCTGTTGATTCTTAGAAAGAGTTTGTAATTGAGACATATTTTAATTTACCAATTTAAGTTTATTTTTTTAATTCTGAATATTTTTTAAATTTAATTATAGAAAAACAAAACAATACTAAAGCTGCAGTAATTATTGAGGGTCCTGAAGCAGAATTAAATTCTAAGGATGAAAATAATCCAATTAGTACTGATAACAAGCCTCCAAGTATCGATAGTTTGACCATTTGAACGGGATTATTAGAAACATTTCTTGCCATAGCGGCTGGCATGATAAGCATCCCAGTAATTAAAAGTAACCCAACAATTTTAATTGAAATGGCAATTATTGCAGCTAATAAGACAGTAAAAATTGCATTGTATTTGTCAGGACTCATCCCTTCCGCTTCGGCTAATTCATAATTTACTGTTGCGGCAAATAAAGGTTTCCAAATTAGTTTTAAAATTAAAAGTATTAAAACTCCTCCAATCCAAATTAATAATAAATCATTTTGATTAACGGCCAAAATGTCACCGAATAACAATCCCATTACATCAAACCTTATAGAAGATAAGAATCCAATAACAACTAGTCCTACTGCTAAAGATGAATGAGCCAACAAACCTAATAAAGCATCGCCTGGCAACTTTGTGGTTTTTTGTAATTTCAGCAACATTATTGCTATTAATGAAGAAATTATAAATACTGACAAAGCAATATTAACTTTAAAAAAAACCGCTATGGTTACTCCGAGTAATGCAGAGTGTGATAAAGTATCTCCAAAGAAAGATAGTCTTCTCCAAATTATAAAACAACCAATAGGTCCCGTTACTAAAGCAATCCCTGTTCCAGCTAATAACGCTCTTATAAAAAAATCATCAAACATATTCTAATTATTGTTTTCTTTTAATGGTTCCATCTGGTGAGTGTGTGTGATCATGTTTGTGTTCATATAGAGATAAAATTGTAGAGGCTCTGTCACCAAATAATTCCTTATACTCATCATTTTTAGCAACCACTTGAGGTGTTCCAGAACAACAAACATGTCCGTTTAAGCATACCACATAGTCTGTGGCTGACATTACAACATGCAAATCGTGTGAAATTAAAAGTATTCCACAATTTGATTCTTCTGATATTTTTTTGATTAGCTCATATAACGCAATTTCTCCTTTAAAATCTACTCCTTGAACAGGTTCATCTAAGACTAACAGATCGGGTTGATTTGCTATGGCTCTTGCAATTAAAACTCTTTGAAATTCACCTCCAGATAAATTTCCTAAACTTTTATTTTTTAAATGTTCTACGCCAGTCAAGTTTAAAGCATCATTAATTTGTTTATCAGTTGGATCTTCTGTTAAGGACATGAAATCAATTACTCTTATGGGGAGTGTCCAATCTATAGAAATTTTTTGGGGAACGTATCCAATTTTTTTAGTAGATCTTTTTACATTTCCTTCAATTTTTTTGTAAATACCTAATGCGATTTTTGCAGTTGTGGATTTGCCAGACCCATTAGGTCCAATCAAAGTAACGATTTCACCTTGCTTTACTTCTAGAGATACGCCTCTAACAAGCCACTTATTATTTTTGGAAAAACTCACGTTATCAACTTTTAATAGAATTTTTTTTTCTTTTTTCATAAGTTAATTCTTGACGTTATAAATGTTATATTATAACAGATTGTTATATTATAACATTTTTATGCTAAACAGAATACAAACATATTTAATAATTATAGTTTTTTCATTAATTTCAGCAGCAAATGCTGAGGTAAAAGTAGTTACTTCAATTAAACCAATACACTCATTGGTTAGCTATGTTATGGACGGGGTTGGAAAACCCAATGTAATAGTTGATGGCTACAACTCCCCACATGGATTCAGTTTGAAGCCTTCTCACGCAAAAATGTTAGAGAATGCGGACATTGTTATATGGGTTGGTGAAGATCTAGAAGCTTTCCTAGAAAAACCTTTAGAAACAATTGCTAAAAAAGCTAAAAATATTGAAGTAATGGATTTAAAAGGAATCAAGAAGTTTGCGTTTAGAGAAAAAAATATTTTTGAAGAACATGATAATCACAAAGAACATGACAATCACAAAGAACCTGACGATCACAAAGAAAAAGATGGTCACGAAAGTCACCATCACGGAGAACATGATCCACATATTTGGTTAGACCCAATAAATGCTAAGGTAATAATTAAAGAAATTACAAAACAATTAGTTAAATTAGACACAAAAAATAGCTCAATCTATAAATCCAACTCAAAAAGAGCATTAGCCGATATAGATAAATTGGTTAAAGATATTAAAAAAGATTTGAATAAAAATTTAAGATTTGTAGTCTTTCACGACGCTTACCAATATTTTGAAAATCGATTTGGTATTCAAGTTCTTGGAGCTTTAACAGTGAATACCGATGTTATGCCTGGTGCAGAGCAACTGTCTGAAATAAGAGAAGTGATTAAGCATGAGAAAGTAAATTGTCTTTTTTCGGAACCGCAATTTAATCCAGCGATCATAAAATCAATTGCAAAAGATACTAATGTTAAAATAGGCATTTTAGATCCCTTGGGTGCCAATCTGGACAAAGGGAAAGATTTATATTTTAATTTATTACGAAATATGTCGTCTTCTTTCAAAGGTTGTTAACTTTTTTTATATATAAATCTTTATCGTAACATTGTAATACTAGAGTTAATTAATGACAGGTTATTTAACTTTTTCAATTTACTCATATATCGCATCTTTAGTTAGTTGGAGAATAGAAAAATTATATAAAAAGCAAAAGCAAAGAGATGAACAAAAAATAAAAATATTTTTTTTATTAAAACACGGTCTTAGAATTACTGGAACTATTCTTTTGATTGCTCACTTATTGCCTTAAAGCTTTTATATAAATTCTACAATTTAAATAAAAATTTAAGTTCCTACTTTATAAAATCTAATCATATTGGTCATGTCTGAACGCCCAAAAGGTAGTCCCGCAGTGATTATAACAAAATCATTTTTTTTAATAGATTTATCTTTTCTGATAATCTCTTTAGAAATATTCATCATATCTTTCCATCCCTGAGGATCTCTACTGTTTATAGACTCAACGCCCCATAATAAACTTGTTTGTCTAGATATATTAATATTTGGTGAAATCGTAATTATTTTTACCGAAGGTCTCATTGTAGAAACTAATTTTGCAGACCGACCTGAGTTTGAAAAGGCTATGATGCCTTTAACAATCGGATTGTAAGCTAAATCTTTAATTGAAAGGACGATGGATTTTCTTGGATTAGTTTTAATATCAACTTTATTTTTAAAATCACCAATATGTTTTTTTTTATATCTTTCCGTAGAAGCAATTGTTCTGTGCATTACATTAACTGACTCTACAGGATATTTTCCAATAGCAGTTTCAGCTGATAACATGACAATATCTGCTCCTTGAAAGATTGCGGTAGCAATATCATTAATTTCAGCACGAGTTGGGGTTAAATTTTCAATCATGCTCTCTAACATCTGTGTTGCTACAATGACCGGTCTTGATAATTTGGAGCATTTTTTAATTAAGTCTAATTGAACTTGTGGTACATCACTGTGACCAATATCAATTGCAAGATCACCTCTAGCTATCATAATTACGTCTGTTGATTTTATAATATCATCTATATTTTTAAGCGCTGTCTTATTCTCTATTTTACAAATAATACCCATATCTTTATTAATTAACTTCCTAGTTTGTGTAACTAATTTAGCATTTTGAATATAGGATAAAGCTATCCAGTTGCAGCCAAGTTTTTTTGCGGTTTTAATATCAGTCTTATCTTTCATAGTTAAATTGTTAAAAGGCATAAAGAAGTTTTGTAAATGGACACTTTTATTACTCCTGATTTTGCAGCCAGTACTTTGGCACACTGTTAGAATCCCATTTTTTATTTTTTTTATAACTTTGAATGAATATTTTCCATCGTCTAATAGTACTTTATTTCCTTTTTTTAATTTCTTTAAAATAGACGGGTATGGAAAGCCGACTCTGTTTTGATCACCAATTTTTTTATTATTGTCAAAAATAAATTTCTGATTATATTTAATGTTTATTGAGCTAGCATTTACTTTGCCCACTCTTAATTTAACACCTTGAAGGTCTGCAATAATAGATAGCTTTTTGTTTGAATTTTTTTCTATTTTTCTAATTTTAGATACTATTTTTTTTATACCTGTAACGTTGTGACTAAAATTAATTCTAAATGCGTCTACTCCAGATTTAACTAATGTTTTTAATTTATTTTCTGAAAATATAGCTGGTCCTAGAGTAGCAATGATTTTAGCTTTTTTTTCCATAATTTGAAGATTATAAGATTATAATAACACTTTTTTACTAAAATAACACTACAGGAGCTTTAAGAGATTATTAAATATAAAAATTAAAACTAAGATCTGGTTTCTAAATCGTTTTTCTAATTATCAGAACAAATATTATTGAAGTTATAAACATTAATAAAGAATAAGCAGCAGTAGGGACTAAATATGCAATGTTGTCGAATACTTGTGTTCCTACAAATACAGCAAGAGCTCCATTTTGAAGTCCACATTCAAGAGAGATACACTTTCTTTGTTCTATTCCAGATACAAAGTATTTAGCAAAGTAATAGCCGATGAACATCATTGTTAAATTAAGTAATAAAGCAATTGTTCCTCCACGAACAATCCAATGAATAATTTTGTCCCATTCTGAAATGTAAATTGCTAAAAAAATTAAAATAAAACAAAATAAAGATGTTCTTTGAATCAAATTGGTATTTTTTTTAATAAATTCTGGTGCTAATTTTCTAATTATCATTCCTGTTATAACTGGAAGTGTAACCATTGCAAACATCTTAAAAGAAATATTGACCATTGAGATATTATTATTGAAGTTTGAAAAATTCAAAAGTTCTGCAGATGTAAATATTACAAAAGGTACTGTAAAAATACTTAACAAACTAATTACCGCTGTTAAGGAAATTGAAAGTGCAACATCTCCATTTGCAGCCTTAGTAAGTAAATTAGATAGTACGCCACCTGGTGCAGCAGCTATAACCATAACACCCATTGCTAATTCTATCGGAGAATTTAATATTTTTATTAAGATAAAGGCAATGACTGGTAGTAAAACTATTTGAAAAATAAAACCAACAATAAAATTCTTAAAATTTTTTACAACTTTTAAAAAATCATTTAAAGTCAGGCCTAATCCAAGCCCAAGCATAATAATTGCTAAAGCAAACGGAGCAATCTTTGTTGCAATATACATCTAATGTTTTAGCAAAAAAAAATTTAAAAAGATAGATTATTTACTATACTGTCGCCAGTTTTTTCTTTCAGGGTCAAATATTTGAATTTTAATCTTGGAATACCATTCTGCTACATCATTAATATCCTGCTCTGTGAGCATTTGCGCTACTACAGACATTTGAGGATGTTTAATTTCCCCAGCCTTATAAGCTTTTAGTCTCGCAACCATATAATTTTTTTCTTGAGCCGTAATATTAGGAATAATCACTGAATTTCCTGCTCCAGTTGCCTGGCCGTTCATTCCATGACATGTAACACAAACAGTTTGTACTTTTAATTTTCCATTCTGCATTTCTTTTGAAAGTTCTTCTGTAGAGACGCTTGTGGCAAATAAAAATGTAATTAAGAATATTAGTTTTTTCATTAATTCATCATTGTGTGACTAATAATTTTTATTGCTTCTTTTAATTTAGCCTCACCTTCTTTTAATTTTCCTTTATCACAAAGAGATTTGCCTTGATCTTTTAAGGATTTTATTTTTTCTAAACTACCTTTAGACCACTTATATTGTTTTTTTCCGTATTCTCTCTCAGACTCTTTCCAAATTGATTTTTGATAATAATTACACAAGTAATTCTTTGAATTTAGATTAGACTGATATTCTTTTTCTGTAATACATTTTTTCCTAATGATTTTAAATTCTCCTTCTTTAGTCCATTTACCAAAACCACTACATAGCTCTTTATCTTTTTTGTTTGTATTTGCCAAAACACTAAATGATAGTGATAGAGTTATAGAAATAATTAAAATTACTTTTTTCATTTTACGCTCCTTTGTTACGTTAAAAATTCCTTATATTTATTAAAAAAATGGACCGGTTTTTATGCCGGTCCATTTAAATAGTTTAATTAACTTTTTTTGTTTTACTGTCGACTAATCCAGCAGTTTGTCCGTCATACGATATTCTATAAATAACTCCTGCTTTATCATCAGATACAAGCAGAGAACCATCTATATACGTTTGAACATCTACAGGTCTACCTAAGTAAACTCCATCTTCAGTCATCCAACCTTCTGCAAAGGGCTCTGTTTTGGCAGCATTACCTTTTTTATCTAAGTAGGTAACCATAACTCTAGCTCCTCTCGGTTTAACAGCATTCCAAGAACCATGTTGTGCACTAAAAATTGCATTCTTATATTTTTTAGGAAACATTTTTCCTGTGTAGAATGACATTCCTAGATCAGCAGCATGAGCAATCATATCTACTTGAGGCTTACAATAATTCTTTGCATAATTCTCAGGTATTTTTTTATCTTTATACTCATTGGTTCTTACGTCTCCGCCACCGTAATAAGGATGTCCATACCAAGTCTTAGCACTTAGGCTACAAGCTTTGTTAAGTTCACCTGGAGGAGTTTCATCTCCCATTCCATCAACTTGATTATCCGTAAACCAAAGTTTACCATCCTTAGGATTAAAAGCATGTCCTACTGAATTTCTTATTCCAATAGCAACAACTTCTCTATCAAGTTTTCCTGGAAAACGATTAAATCTAATCATTCCACCAATTCCAACTTGATCGTAAAGTGGATATTTGTCAGGTCCAGCTACGTTAAAAGGTTGGCCCATACTCACATAAAGTTTGTTGTCTGCTTTATTGATCGCACAAACTCTTGCAGTGTGATTGTAAGATTCTTCCTCAGCAGGAATTAAATCTCCTTGATCTATTATTGGTATAGCTACAGTATCTGGGCTTTCCATAAAATACTCAGCAGCTGGGAACCATAATACTCTGTTTCTTTCTGCAATATACAAATGACCGTCGTCACTGTAACATGGTCCATTAGGTATATCGAATTTAACACTAGGGCTAAACTCTTCTACAGTATCAGCAACATTATCCATGTCTCTGTCGGTAGCTTGCCATACTTTAGTTTTTCTTGTTCCTATCCAAACCGTACCTTTATTTCTACTAACAGCCATATGTCTTGCATCTGGTGCTAAAGCAAAAAGTTCAATTTTAAAACCAGCGGGCATTCTAATATTTGGCAAAATATTCTTTTTAATATTTGCCGCAAATTTAGTATCTTGTGGAATTACTACACCTGCTTTAGTACCAGTTGGTTTAAAACCGCTTAACTTTTTTATATTTTCACTATCGCCTGCAGCGAATGATGAAAAAGAATAAAGTGTTAGGATTAAGATAGAAGTTATTAATGATATAATTTTTCTCATTATTTTTCTCCCTTTTTTTTTGTCTATAAACAAATTTAACTACAGAGAAAAAAAAATATATACAGAAAAATTTATTGTAAACAACTTTAGGTTGTGTTTAAATTAACCCAGCTATCTGTATAGATGTCTCACACATACGGTTCGAAAAACCCCATTCGTTGTCATACCAAGATAAAACTCTACTAAATTTTTTTTTAATGACCTGTGTTTGAGTAACATCAAAAATTGAGCTATGTGAATTGTGATTAAAATCTTTAGAGACTAATGGTTTATTGTTTATACCTAAAATACCCTTAAGTTCTTTAGTGTTTGAAGCAGCAATCATTGCATTATTGATATCTTCTGGACTTACTTCTTTTGTTGTAACTACAGTAAAATCAATTAAAGACACATTGGGCGTCGGAACTCTTATTGCAGTTCCATCTAATTTACCATTAAGACTAGGTAAAACTAAGCTCATTGCTTTTGCAGCGCCTGTTGAAGTTGGAATCATTGAATCTCCTGATGCTCTTGCTCTTCTTAAATCTTTGTGAAGTGTATCTAATAATTTTTGATCTCCAGTGTAGCTATGAATGGTTGTCATATAGCCATATTCAATGCCAAAATTTTTTTCTAGAACCATTGCTACTGGTGCAAGACAATTTGTAGTGCAAGATCCATTGGAAATTACATTGTGTTCTTTTTTTAAATCTTTACTGTTAACGCCTTGAACGATTGTAAAATCTACATCCTTTGCTGGAGCTGAAATGATTACTTTTTTTGCACCTGCTTTAATATGTTTTTCTGCAGATGCTTTGTCTAAAAATAAACCAGTGCATTCTAAAACGACATCTGCACCTACTTTTCCCCAGGGTAAATTAACTGGATCACGTTCTGCAAAAACTTTGATGTTTTGATTTAATATTTTAAAACCCTCTTTTGATGTTTCAACATCATACGGTAGAGTTCCATGAGTGCTGTCATATTTAATTAAATGAGCATTTGCTTCGATTGAACCTAGGTCATTAATCGCAACAACTTGAATTTGATCTTTATAATTTTCTAGTAATGCTCTTAGAATAAGTCTTCCAATTCTTCCAAAACCGTTAATCCCAATTTTTATCATGATTTTTTAAACGTATCTAAACACTATTATAGCATAAATCACGGAAATAATTGTTGCTATCCACAAGATCATACTCGTTAGTCCAAGCCAAGCTAAATGAATGAACGCACTTCCTAATAATGAAACAAAAAGTCTATCTCCTCTTGTCGTTTCTAAACCTAAAATACCTCTACGCGGTGACCCACCGGGATCTTTTTTTTCCCAAAAATACATTCCAGTAATACAAAGAGCTATAAAAATAAAAAAAGAAGCAGTAGGCCAAGTCCACGCCATCCAAGTGATAAAATCAAAATCAAAAAGACCTTTTTCTTTTGCTTCTCCAACTTTTTCCCATCCAGATGCTTGCAAGTTTGTAAAAATCATACTCTTCCCATCGCAAATCCTTTAGCTATATAGTTTCTGACAAAATAGATAACTACAGCTCCAGGAATTATAGTTAATGTCCCTGCGGCAGCTAATAAACCTAATTCATATCCTGCTGAACTTGAAGTTCTTGTCATTATCGCAGCAATTGGTTTTGCGATAGTTGCTGTTAATGTTTTTGCGAGTAGGAGTTCAACCCAAGAGAACATGAAGCAGAAAAACATTGTAATGCCTATACCTGCAGCAATTGTAGGAATAAATATCTTGAAGAAAAATCTACCGAATGAATAACCGTCAACATAAGCAGTTTCATCCAGTTCTTTTGGAACTGACGACATAAATCCTTCTAAGATCCAAACTGCAAGTGGTATATTAAAGAGGCAGTGAGAAAGTGCTATTGCTATATGTGTGTCAAATAAATTTACTGAAGAATAGAATTGAAAAAAAGGCAGCGCAAAAACAGCTGGGGGAGCCATTCTGTTTGTTAATAACCAAAAGAATAAATGTTTGTCTCCCAAAAATTTGTATCTTGAAAATGCATATGCTGCCGGTAAAGCTGCTGATACAGAAATTAAAGTATTGAAGACAGTGTATGTTATAGAATTAACATATCCCATATACCATGTGCTATCTGTAAAAATTGTAATGTAGTTATCTAAAGTAAATTGTCTTGGCCATAAGGAATAAGTATTAATAATTTCTGAAGTTGTTTTAAATGACATATTAATTAACCAATAAATTGGTAGCATTAAAAATAATATATAAATTGTTGGTACTAACCATTTAAACTTTTTCATTATTTTGCCTCATCTTTCATCATCAAATTATAAAATACCCAACAAACTAACAGTACAATAAAAAAATAAATAAGCGACATTGCAGCTGCAGGGCCTAAATCAAACTGTCCTAAAGCCATCTTAACTAAATCAATAGATAAAAAGACTGTAGAATTTCCAGGTCCTCCTCCTGTTAAGACAAAAGGTTCCGTGTAAATCATAAAGCTGTCCATGAATCTCAAAAGAATAGCTAATGTTAAAACTTTTTTCATTTTAGGAAGCTCAATGTACCTAAAAACATCCCATCTACTAGCTCCATCAATTTCTGCTGCTTGGTAATAAGCAGGCTGAATTGAGTTAAGTCCAGCATAAGATAATAAAACTACTAAAGATGTCCAGTGCCAAACATCCATTAAGACTGTTGTAAACCAGGCGTCACCAACTTGTTGAGTAAAATTATAATCAAAGCCTATGGAATTTAATGAATGTCCAAGAAAACCAATCTCTGGCAATGCAAAAATATTCCACATAGCTCCTACTACATTCCAAGGTATCAATAGTGGCATTGACATTAAAATTAAACAAGCAGGAACACCCCAGCCTTTTTTTGGCATGGTTAAAGCAATTGCAATCCCTAAAGGTAATTGAATTAATAAAATAATAAAAGTAAATAGAAACTGTCTTCCTAATGCAGCATGAAATCTTTCTGAATGTAAGATTTGTTTAAACCATCTTGTTCCCTCCCAGGCAAAAACATTGCTACCAAAAGTTTCTTGGAAAGAATAATTAACAACAGTCATTAATGGCACTACTGCGTTAAACGCGACTAGCACAAACACTGGTATGACAAAGAGCCATGCTTTTTGATTTAAAGTTTTATTCATTATTCAATAATCCAATCATCTTCGTAAGCATAAGTATACTTTTGATTAAAAGTAACAAAAGCACTTCCATTAGGTGTTGTATCTTGTGTATTAGATAAAATTTTTATTAAACCATCGTTTGACTCTACGTCAATTATTTTATGTCTACCTACATTGTTAACTTTTAAAACTTTGACAGGAATACCGTCCTTAGAAAAATCTACAAACTCTGGTCTAATACCTACTTGAGTATTGTTAAAATTACTTTTTTTAATATTTGAGCTAGTTGGTATTTTTTTTCCTGATAGATTAATTTCACCATTAGTTATTTTACATGGAAGAAAATTCATACCAGGCGAACCTATAAAGTGTCCTACGAAAGTATGTTTTGGTTTTTCGAAAAGTTCAATCGGCGTGCCGGTCTGTACAATTTGCCCTTCGTGCATAACCACAACTTGATCGGCAAAAGTTAGGGCTTCGGTTTGATCATGGGTCACATAAATCATTGTTCTTTTAATCTTTTGATGAAGTTCTTTTAACTTAGACCTCAGAACCCATTTCAAATGTGGGTCAATTACTGTTAAAGGCTCATCAAACATAATTACATTGACGTCCGATCTAACCAAACCTCGACCTAACGAAATTTTTTGCTT
>Ga0209425_10005837_pt1 | contig 11954 bp, 11 predicted proteins | sample COG_05_FD_184749 | JGI IMG/M metagenome (GOLD analysis project Ga0209425, IMG submission 184749) | Pelagic Microbial community sample from North Sea - COGITO 998_met_05 (SPAdes) (version 2) | ecosystem: Environmental > Aquatic > Marine > Neritic zone/Coastal water | place: Helgoland, sampling... | reverse complement strand
AAAAATTAATCCTATCATTTTACGAAAATGGTGTGCAAATAGATCTTTTTTTATCTTTTGTTATAAAATCAATTACATTCTTAACTAATGGATTTTCTTCAAAAGAACCATTCAATTTACTTATATTTTCATTAATATTCTTTGTGGCAAAAATCTCTTTATAAGCCTCACTTAAACCTAATATGTTTTTATTTTCAAACTTCGCTCTCCTTAAACCTATTAAGTTTAATCCTTTTAATGAGTTTCTATTTCCTGTTGATAATCCATATGGAATTACATCATGCAATACGCCTGTCATCCCACCAATCATTGCCATTTTTCCAATTCTTGTAAATTGTTGGACTGCAGAATTTCCACCTATAACAACGTTATCCTCAATAATAGCATGACCACCTAAAGGAACATTATTAGCAATTATTACATTGTTTCCTACCTGACAGTCATGAGCAACATGTGATGAAATCATAAATAAACAATTATTTCCAATAACCGTTTTACCACCACCACCCACAGTTCCTGGATTAATTGTTACATATTCTCTAATCTTATTATTATCCCCAATAATTAAAGTTGTTGGTTCTCCATTATATTTTAAGTCTTGTGGATCATTCATTGAAACAAAAGGGTATATCTTGTTCCCTTTGCCAATTTTAACATTTCCAGAAATATTTACATGTGATTGGATAATAGTGTTTTCTCCAATCTCAACGTTAGGACCTATTACACAATAAGGACCTACTTTAACATTTTTATCTAATTTTGCTTTTGAGTCTACAATTGCTGTTTTATCTATCATCTATTATCTTTTATGAATTCTCTTAAATTTTTTGCTGGGTATCCCATAACCTTAGTATTGTCTGGTATATCATTTATAACACCACTACCACCTCCAATTTGAACATTGTTTCCAACTTTTAAATGACCTGAAACACCAGCTTGACCACCGATCATAACATTATTACCTAAAGTTGAACTTCCAGCAAAACCAACTTGACCTGCAATAATACAATTATTACCAATCTTATTATTATGAGCAATGTGAACCTGGTTATCTAAATATGTATTGCTTCCAATTATTGTATTTGATAATGAACCTCTATCAATTGTAGAACCACACCCAATCTCGCAGTTATCATTAATTATTACAATACCTATGTGTGGGTATCTTACATTTTTATCTTTATTAGGAAAAAAACCAAAACCCTTTTTACCTACAACACATCCATCTAAAATATTTACATCGTCTTTAATTATTGTATTTCTAACAATTACATTAGAGCCAATGGAGCAATTTGAACCAATAATTACATTTTTTTCAATAATAGTATTGTGACCAATTAAACAATTTTTTCCTATTTTAACATTTTTACCTATTAAAACATTTTTTCCAAATTTTACTTTTTTCTTAAAGGATGTTTTAGAAATATCTTTTACAGAGTCATCAAAATCATCAACAATTGATTTTGGATAAAATTCTTTTGTAATTTTCGCCATTGTTAATAAGACATTTTTAACAACTATTTTTTTACATGAACTTGGTAAAAACTGAGAAAGATTGTCTAAGGTAATACAGTAAGAAGCTTTTGTTTTTGCTGCCAATTCAGAATAATTCTTTGAATGAAAAAAAGTTAAATCTTTTTCAGTGGCAGTTGTTAGATCAGAAACATTAAAAATTTTGTCTTTTTTAAAATTTTCTTTATTTTCAATATCTATTTTATTAAGTAATTTTTCTATATTGAAAGGGCCAACATTTTTAAAAAATGGATTTAACATTAAAGAATACTTATCAAAACTTTTAGTATTCTTAGTATCAACAAATATTACTGATTATTTTCTATCAACAATGGTAGCTGACCACTGTGCATCAGCCATTTTTTTATCACCTACGTATGCTTCACCTTTGTATTTCCAGACTCGCCCATGAGATCTTATAGCTTCTATTTTAAGTTCTAGTCTACAGTCAGGGATAACTGGATTCCTAAATCTTGCTTTCTCTACGCTCATAAGAAAAACTAATTTATTTTCATATTCTTTTTTATCTATTCCGGCTGCTGTAAGAGCTGCTGCTGCTTGACCAAAAGCCTCAACAATTAATACACCAGGCATTACAGGGTTTCCAGGAAAGTGGCCATTTACATAAAAAGCATCTTTTTTTACATTCATAATTGCTGTAGCAGAAAAAAGCTTTTTAATGTTAATCAACTCATCAATAAGAAGCATAGGCTCTCTATGAGGTAAAAGATTTTCTATTTGAGTTTTATTTAATTTTTCCATGTTAGTTCTTATTTAAAATAACTAAAATTTCTTCAGTTATATCGTTATCTGATTTAGTCATAATTACATTTTTTCTATCAAGCATACTTGAGATATTGTTTTCTTTAGAAAAATTAACTAAAATTGCATTTATTTTTTTATATAAGTCAGCGTATTCTTTTGATTTTTTTAATGTGAAATCATCTAAAGTTTTTTTTTTTTTAATATTATAATCAGTAACATTTTTTTCAAATTTTTTAACTTCTTTTACAAATTCATCTTCAGAAAGTACATTTTTTTTTGAAATTAAGTCTTGCTCTTGTTGTTTGAATGTTTTTTCTTTTTTTTTAAAATCACTAATTATATCTTTATTAATATTTTCAAACTTTTTTTGAATTGATTTTCCGCTTTTTGAATTTTTAAATAAGAAGTCAATGTCGACAACAGCTAGTTCGTGTGCATAACAACTAAAAGAAAATAAGATAAATATTCCAGAAATTAAATATTTCATTAAAATGTTGTTCCAAGTTGGAATCTAAATGATTCAGTAATATCTGATGTAGCTTTTGTAATAGCTTCTGAGTATGAAAATGATAACGGACCAACCGGCGTTAAAATTTCAACTGCAACACCTGTTGAAGATCTTAATTTATTACTTTCATCAATTAAACTAGAGTAGTCAACACCCCATACATTTCCTGCATCAAAAAATAATTTTAAATCTAAATTTTGATTATTTTGAAGAATATACGGCACAGTAGATGATGCATTAAAAGTTACAACATAGTTTCCACCTATAAAATCATCACCATCTTTAGGTCCTACTTTTCCTGTTTCAAATCCTCTTAATCTGCTACTAGGTGCATAAAGTCTTTTAGAAACTCTGACATCTTCATTCGTTAATGAATTAACTGCACCTGTATATACTCCTGTTGAAACCACCATATCATCTATTACTTCTTTATAACCTGTTAATTGATATCCATGATATATTGTTCCATCGTCAGAAATTATTGGTATGTCTTGCTGCCAAGAACTGACGAACCCTTTAGTAGGTTGATAACGGGAATTTCTATTATCATAAGTTAATCCATAACCAAAAATTGTTTCAAAATATGATCCTTCTTGTCTTTTAAAAGCCGCTGAAGCTTTAGAGGTAGTCTCAATTTTCTCAGAAGATAAAGAAATTTTTGGTGAAAAAAATATATTTTCGTATTGTTCATAGCTTGTTCCAAGCAATACCTGATTGAGTGAAGTTTTATATCCTGACCCATTTAGTTTATCTTTAGATGTGCTCTCTAAGCTTGTAGTTAATGCTCTGTCTGAATAAGCAAAATTAGGATGAGTATAACTAAACGATCCTTTTATAGATTCTTCTGTAAGATTGAGATTTGCTTGAAGACCAATCCCTTTTCCGTTAAAGTTGTTTTCTCTAATCCCTACAGCGAAACTTGATCCTTCCGTTCCATATCCAGCTCCAGCAGAAATTTCACCAGTTGGTCTTTCTTCAAATATTAAATCAATATTTTTTTGATCGTTATTATTAGTATCTACAATATTAGATACAACTGACTTAAAAATTCCTTTAGCCTTTAAATTGTTAAGCGATTTATTATGAAGAATTTTATTAAAAGGGTCACCTTCATCTACTATTAATTGATCTCTAATAAACTCCTCAGATGTTATATTATTTCCAAAAATATTAATTTTATTTACATATAATTTTTCAGTTTCTTTTATATTAAATTTAAAATTTATAGTGTTTTTATCAACTGACTCTACGATATCGGCGTTGATAAATTCATAATTTTCTTGAAGTGAAATATTTTCAATTTCATCTAATATTTTTTCAATATTCTCGAAATTATATAAATCACCTTTTAATTTTTTAAAAATTTTATCTAACTTAACAAATTTTTTTGAGTCAAAGTCATCTGGTAAAACTAAATCAAAATTTCCAAAATAAAATTTTTCTCCAGCATTAATATTAAATGTTAATACAAAATTTTTATCATCAACAAATTGAGAATAAGCATTTTGTATATCAACTTTGTAATAGCCTTTTCCTAGATAATAACTTTTTAAAAGCCTTTTATCTAAATTTATTCTCTCAACATTAAGATATTTTTTATTTGAAATAAACTTCCAAATTTTATCTTCTTCTGATGTTATCACACCATACAATTTTCTATCTTTAATCTTTTTATCACCAATAAATTTAATCTTGCTTATTGATGCTTTTTCACCCTCATCTATATCAAATATAACATTAATAGTATCATTATCATTTTTTTCTATTTTTGATTCAACAGATGCAAAATAAAAACCAGATTGTTTAAAAATGTTAAGAATTGTATTTACATCATTTAAAATTACATTTTGATTAAAAGGATTTTTTTCTTTTAAACTTATAGTCTCTTTTATTTTTTCTTTATTTTTGTCTGCTTTAACACCGTTAATTATAATCTCTTGAATTATTGGAAGCTCTTTTACAGATATAATTAAAGTTCCATTATTTAGTTTAAGATTAACATCCTCAAAAAATTTTGAATCATAAAGATCTTTTAGGGAATTATTGAGCATTGTCTCAGAAATATCATCTCCAATTTTTAGATCTGAAAAGTTAATTATAGTTTCTTTTGAAACTCTTTCGTTACCCTTAACATCTATATTTTTTATTATTTCTGCTAAAGTGGCTCCTACCTGAAAAAAAATTAGGAAAAAGAATATTACTATTTTAAACATTTTAGAATTTATATACATAAACCTCTAACTTTCAATCTAACATATCTATTTAGATCCATTATATCTTCAATGTTCTTTGGTTTTTTTAATTTGAACTTAGAAAATAAATTAGAACATAGGAATTTAGTAAGATATTTTTGTAGTTGGAGATAGGTTATTTTTTTCTTTAAAAATAAATCTACTAATTCATCATTTGTTGCAACAATAACTGTTTCAAATAGTGAGTTTTGATTTGAAATTTTATCTAGTATCAATGTAACAGGAAATTTTTTTTTATCGATATAATGAAGTTTTAAATCATTTAATTTGTTTAGATCTAATTTTTTTGTTTTTAAAAATTTATTTTTTTTATCATAAAGTGTGTTGAAAATGGGAATTTCCATATTAGTATCGTGAACTAATAATTTAGTTATTCCATTTTTGAATTTTACTAATGCGTGCAAATACGAATCCTCATGTACTAAAATACCTATTTTTGATTTAGACAAATTAAATATTTTTTGTGTTTCTATAACCTCAAAAATTTTATTCATCATAGTTGCAGAGTCTATAGATATTTTTTTTCCCATTGACCAATTTGGGTGTTTTATAGCTTGAGAAGGTGAAATTTTACTCATCATATTTTTTGATAACTTTAAAAAAGGACCTCCAGATGCTGTTATAAATATTTTATCAATTAACTCAGTTTTGTTTTTATTAATTAAAGACCATATTGAAAAATGCTCTGAGTCGACAGGCAGAAAAATTGTTTTATATTTTTTTAATTTATTTTCTATTAAATTCCAACCACATATAATTGACTCCTTGTTAGCTATTGCAATTTTTTTACTTAATGAAATTAAATTTAAAATAGGATTAAGTCCTTCAAGACCAGATATTGCACACATTGTATAATCAACTTTTTTGGGATTCTTTTTTTTAAAATCATCAACATTATTAAAAATATTCATTTTTTTATTTGAGTTTAGATTTGTAAAAAGTAAGTACTTTTTTTTATCAAAAATTAAAACATTCTTAGGTTTATAAATATTTATTTGTTTTGATAATTCTTTAATATTATTGTTTGTTGTTAACAAAACTATTTCAAAATTTTTTATATCTTTTTTAATAATGTTAAGAGTTGTTTTACCAATAGATCCTGTAGAACCTAAAATAACAATTTTTTTTCTCATCTAAAAATATGCTAATATATCAATTGATAAAATGAAATATGAAAATGGAAATGCAAAGATCATTCCGTCTACTCTATCTAAAAGACCTCCATGGCCTGGTATAATTTTTCCTGTATCTTTTATTTTAGATAATCTTTTAAAATATGAAATAACGATATCTCCAAGTTGACTGATCGTTGAGATTAATATTATTAAAATAAATATCTGTCGTGTAAATTCAATTCCTCCTGAAAAATATGAATTTAGTAAAAAAAAATTCACACTTACTATAGATAGGAAATAACCACCTACCATTCCAGCATAAGTTTTATTAGGACTTAATTTAGTTAATTTTGGACCTTTAAAAATTTTTCCAAATACATATCCACCAATGTCAGTAGCTACACAAATTATTGTTATAGTTAATATCCATTCATATTCACCAGACATATCATTTCTAAGTTTGTAGATTGAATAAAACGATAAAAACAAAAACAAAAAACCAAAAATATTATAATTTTTCTTTCTAGTCATCATATGCCACTCGTAAGCAGTGATTAACAAACAAATAAAAATAAAAAAATTAAATAAAAAAGAACCTTTTATTATGAAAAATAATGCAAATGGAATTAGTATAATTGAGCTTAATATTCTTTTAAAAAGTTCTTTTTTCATTAAATATTTCCAAAATTTCTTTTTATCTTTTTATAATCTTTAATAATTTTATTATAATCTTTTTCACTAAAATCTGGCCATAATTTTTTATTAAAGAAAATTTCTGAATAAGCTAATTGCCATAATAAAAAGTTACTTAATCGCTTAGTATTGCCTGTTCTAATCAAAATATCTGGATCAGGTATGTTTTTTGTTTGAAGATATTTAGTTAAATTTTTTTCATTAATTTTATCTTTTTTTTTATTTAAAATTTTAAATGCATTAATTAGTTCAAACTTTGATCCATAATTTAATGCCAAATTGATCTGTAACTTATTATTTTTAAAGGTTTTTTTTTCAGATAAATCCAATAATTTGTTGAGTCTTGAAGAAAAATTTTTGACACCGATAATTTTAAGTTTTATATTTTGTTTATTAAATTCTTCTATTCTTTTGATTAAAAACGTTTCTAATAAATTAAATAAATATTTAATTTCTTTTTTGGGTCTTTTCCAATTTTCAGTAGAAAACGCATAAAGTGTTAAAAATCTAATTTTATGCTTAATTGTTGCCTCAATTATTTTTTCAACAGTATTCAAGCCTTGTTTGTGGCCAGCATTTCTTGAATTCTTATTTTTTAATCCCCATCTCCCATTACCATCCATGATAATGGCTACATGATTTAATGGGTTCATATGGTCATTATTTCTTTTTCTTTAGAAGAAACTTTTTCATCAACAATTTCTATATGTTTGTCTGTAATTGTTTGTACACTTTTTTCAAAAGATTTCTCTTGGTCTTCACCAATTTCTTTTGATTTTAAAATTTTTTTTAACTCTTCATTAGCATCTCTTCTTATATTTCTAATGGAAATTTTACATTTTTCACCCATTGATTTAATTAATTTTTTTAGCTCAGTTCTTCTTTCTTCATTTAATTCTGGAACTGGTAATCTGATAAGTTGCCCATCAATTTGTGGATTTAGACCTAGCTCAGATTTTTTAATAGCTGCATCAATTAATGGTATATTATTTTGATCCCAAACTTGGATATTAATCATTCGTGGCTCTGGTGTCGTAATACTTCCAATTTGATTAATAGGCATTAACTGACCGTAAACATCAACTTTAACAAGATCTAACATTGCAGCGTTAGCTCTCCCTGTTCTTAGTGATGATAATTCTTTTGAAAAGACTTCAATAGCTTTATCCATCTTAAGGCTATATGATTTTTCATCAAACATTTATTCGCCTATTTTAACCCTACTGAACTCCATTATTTTTAGATCACTTATTGCAAGTTCATTTAATATATCTTGAACTTTTTTTTTTGGTTCCATAACCCAAGCTTGTGTTAAAAGAGAATTTTCCTCTTTAAATTTATTCATTTTACCTAAACTTATTTTTTTAGCAATATCGTCTGGTTTCCCTGAATTTTTAAGTTCTTCTGTAACTAACTCTTGCTCCTTATCAATTACAGATTTATCAATCAAACTAGATTCCAAAGCTAAAGGGTTTGAGGCTGCAATATGCATTGACAATTGTTTACCAAAAGCTTTTACCTCATCAGAATTATTTTTAGTTTCCAGTGAAACTACTACAGCTAGTTTGGCTAAATTATCTTTTACAATTGTATGTAAATATCGATAATTTGTAGATGAAGAATTAGAAATAGTCTTAGTTTTTCCGATAGTTATTTTTTCACCCATTTTTGCAATAAGCGCTACTAAATTGTCCTCAACAGTATTTCCATTTTTCATTTTACTTTTATTTAATTCTTCAAGTTTTGAATTTTTTTGATTATTTAATTCACTTAATTCTTTAGCAAAAATTATAAAATCATCATTTTTAGCAACAAAATCAGTTTCACAATTTATCTCAATAATAGAAGTTTTGTTTTCATCTCCACTCACAGCAACAACACCTTCTTTAGCGTCTCTTGACATTTTTTTTGTTGCTTTTGAAATTCCTTTAACTCTTAAAATTTCAACTGCTTTATCTAGATCGCCTTTTGATTCTTTAATTGCTAAATTACAATCTTTAAAACCAGCACCCGTAGCTTCTCTTAATTTCTTAACATTTTCAATATCGCTCATTTTAATTTAATTTTTCCTTTTTTTTTGAAAACTTTTTATCAAGTTTATCTCTGTCAGTTTCTGCGATTGTTTTGGTTTTTTTTTCTACTTTCTCACTTGTTTCTTTATTTTTTTTGGGTTCAACTGAAGGGGCAGCTTTTTTAGCTTCTGTAATTGTTTCTTTAATTAAGTTACAGTAAAGATCTATTGCCCTTCTAGCATCATCATTTCCTGGTATCGGAAAATCAATTCCATCTGGATTTGAGTTGCTATCCAAAATTGCCATAATTGGTATGCCCAGTTTTACAGATTCTTGTATAGCAAGAGACTCATAATTTGTATCAATAATAAAAACTAAGTCTGGTGTTTTTTTCATTTCAGCGATTCCACCTAATGATCTTTGAAGTTTGTCCTTTTTGACACTCATTTTTAAAAGTTCTTTTTTTGTAAAACCTCTATTCTCGGAGACTAAATCAGATTCATATTTTTTCATTTTTTTTATTGATCCTGAAATTGTACCCCAGTTAGTTAACATTCCACCTAACCATCTGTAATTAACAAAATACTGATCTGTTTCTTTAGCAACTTCTGCAATTGCTTCTGATGCTTGTTTTTTAGTCGATACAAAAAGTATTTTTCCGTTATTCGAAATAGTCTCATATACTTTTGCTAATGCAACTTTAGTTAACTCTAGTGTTTGTGTTAAATCTATAATATGGATTGAATCTCTTTTTCCAAAAATATATTTTTTCATTTTTGGATTCCATCTCAATGTTTTGTGTCCTAAATGAACACCAGCTTCTAGTAATTGTTGTATTGTAACGTTAGGTATTTTCATATTTTTTCCCGGTTAATCCACCACAGTAGTTTCCATTTAAGGACCGGAGGTATAAAACCAAAAACTGTGTGCGTATTTGTTAATTGTTAATTTAACAGGTACTTACTAATTTTTTTTAAATATAACAAGTCTTTATTGATGAATATAAAGGTTAAATTGCCTATTTCTAAGAAGATTGATTGATTTTCTATCAATATTTCTCAAATTTTTAAGTTTGAATTTATAAGTTTCTAAATCATTAGAATAATTGATGTTTATAACAGTATCTCCTTTTTTATTTAAAATAGTCTGAATTTCAGACAATTCTTCCTTAGATTTTATATTGAAGGTAATTTCTTGAATTGAGCTATCGAATAAGTTTTTCAAAGAAGCAATTTTTCGTACATTAATTCTTTTTATTTTATCCTCATCTCCTGAAATAGTTTTTGATAATGTTAAAATTAATGAGGCACCTTCTTTGAGGGTATCCCTGTTTAATTCTAAAATGTCAGAAAATATAAATAATTCAAAAACACCACTAAGATCAGTAAGTTTTAAGACAGCATACGAGTTACCTTTAGCAGTTTTTCTTTCATGAACTTTTAATAAAGTTGCTGCAATATTGTTCTCTTTAATTTCATCATTTGAATTGAAACTTTGATAATCAATAATTTTGTAATCATCAAAGATTTCCTTGAATTGATTTAAAGGATGGTCTGAAATAAAAAAACCAACAGCTTCAAATTCTTTGGAAAGCCTTTCCTCAAAAGTCCAATCTTCAATATTAGAAGTCAACTCATCCATTTGACTCTCTGTTTCACCAAATAAATCAATTTGATTTGCTGATTTATTATCAAAAATACTTTTTGATTTAAGGATAAAGTTGGGTATTGAGGTAAATAAAGACTGTCTATTTGAATTAATACTATCAAAAGCACCAGCTTTAACTAATCCTTCTAATTGAAGTTTGTTAATATCTTTAGGATTAACTCTATTAATAAAATCATTAATAGATTTAAATTTACCGTTTTTAATTCTTTCATTTACAATGTTTGATATTGCTTCGTAACCTACTGCTTTAATTGCACCCAAGGCATAATAAAATTTTCCATTATGATTTTTAAAATCTGCAAAACATTCATTTATATTAGGTCTTACGATAGTGGTATTTAATCGTTTAAGTTCTTCATAAAATTCATTAAGTTTGTTTTGATTAGAAATATCCATAGTCATAGAGGCTGCAATAAATTCCTTATGATGATACGTTTTTAAAAAAGCAGTTTGATATGAAATTATTGCATAAGCAGCTGCATGACTTTTATTAAAACCGTATTCAGCAAATGGTTCTATTTTTAAAAAAATTCCTACTGCTATATCTTTACTAATTCCATTATTTACAGCTCCTGCAATAAAACTTTGTTTTTGTTTTTCTAACTCGGCTCTTTTTTTTTTACCCATTGCTCTTCGTAAGATGTCGGCTTGACCAGCTGTAAATCCAGATAACTTTTGAGCAATTTGCATTACTTGTTCTTGATAAATGATAACACCATAAGTAGGTTTTAAAATATCTTCTAAAAGTGGATGAAGATAATCAGGTTTTAGCTTACCATGCTTACAATCATTGTAAGTCGGGATATTGCTCATGGGTCCTGGGCGATATAGAGCAACTAGAGCAATTATATCTTCAATATGATTAGGTTTCATTTGTATGAGCGCTTCTCTCATACCTGCGCTTTCAACCTGAAATAAACCAACCGTTTTACCTGATGACAAGAGATCAAAAACTTTTTGATCTTCAAAATCAATATTTTCAATATTAAAATCTTTAATTTCTTTTTTTATTAATTTTTGTGTATTATTTATCACTGTTAAAGTTTTTAGACCTAAAAAGTCAAACTTAATTAATCCAGCATTTTCTGCTGAATACATATCAAATTGAGTTGATGGTAATAATAAATTAGCTGTTGCGTCTTTATATAAGGGTACTACTTCAGTTAGTTTTCTATCTGCAATAACTACACCAGCAGCGTGAGTTGCTACATTTCTATTTAAACCTTCTAATTTTAATGAAAGATCAGTAAGTTTTTTCACTTTAGGATCATCGTTTATAAGTTTTTGAAGTCTTGCTTCGCCTGCAATACATTGACTTAAAGATTGTGGTCTTGATGGATCAAACGGTATCATCTTAGAAATACTATCAACAAAACCATAAGGTAGACCTAAAACTCTACCAACATCTCTTATAACCATTCTGGCTTTT
>Ga0209425_10005825_pt1 | contig 11967 bp, 9 predicted proteins | sample COG_05_FD_184749 | JGI IMG/M metagenome (GOLD analysis project Ga0209425, IMG submission 184749) | Pelagic Microbial community sample from North Sea - COGITO 998_met_05 (SPAdes) (version 2) | ecosystem: Environmental > Aquatic > Marine > Neritic zone/Coastal water | place: Helgoland, sampling... | reverse complement strand
ATTGATATTAAAACCAGAAATATCTGGAAGAAGATCTCCCCTAGCAGAAATTACTTTAAAATCAATATAACCTCTTTCATTATAGAATCTTTTTAATTTATCTTTATCATATTCTAATCTTTCAGGTACGAATTTATTTGATCCAAAAAGTTTATACCATGCGTCTTCTTTCGTTGTTATTTTTGATTTCAATTCTGTATCAGAAAAATATTTATTACCTATAAAATTAATATTTTTAACCAAAAGCAAAGAGCCTTCATCAATATCAAAATTAATATTAACTCTTCCTTCAGTTATTACATCTTTTGTTATATTTATTTCTACCAAATATCTCCCAATTTTTTGATATTCTATTCTTATTCGTTCAACAGCGTTAATTATGTTTTCACTATTGAAAACATCACGAGGTTTAATAGATATGATCTCTAAAAGTTGATCATTTTCAATTAGATCATTCCCAGTAAAAACTATATCATTAACAATTGGAAACTCTTCTAAATTTATAACTAAATTATTATTTTCAACACCTACATTAACTTTAGAAAAAAATCCTGTTTTATATAAATTTTTTGTAAAATTGTTTAACAATTCGTTTGTAAATTTAGTATTGGGATAATTAGGAAGATAATTAAGAATAAATGATTTTGATAATCTTTTTTCACCACTTACAATAATTTTGTTAATTTTTAACTCATTATTCTGAGCAAAACTTAAAGTTGAAACAATATTTAATAAAATAAAAAACTTTATTATAATTGAAATTTTTATTAATAATTTAATCATATTTTGATCTTATATACATCTTTTAGTAAGTATAACATATTTCAATCTAGAAACCCAAATCAAATGCAGTGACTAAAAACATTAGCATTAACAAAAATATAAAACCAAATTTTAATAATACAGTTTGAATTTTACTAGGCAATGGCTTTTTAAAAATTAACTCGTATGCATATAATAATATATAACCACCATCTAACGCTGGAATGGGTAATAAATTAATTAAACCTAAATTAATTGATAATATTGCCATCAAAAAGATTATTGAAAAAAGACCTTGATCTAAGCTGGAACCAGAAATTTTTGCTATCCCAATTGGACCTACAACGTCTTTTTTATCAATATTTAATGTTAATATTGATTTAAAACCTATTAGCCAATCAGTCGTGAGTTTATAGGTGTCGTAAATTCCAGCTTTAAAAGCTTCAAAGAAAGATAATTTACTTAAGACCATAGGTTTAGCAGTGATTCCTATTCTACCAACTAACTTATTTGATCTCTTATCAAAAAAATCAATAGGAAGTACATTTAAGTTTAGAACATTATTATCTCTTAAAATTTTAAAACTTAAAGAAACTTTGGGTTTGCTTTCAACAATATCTTTAATTTCTTGAAAATTTTTTACTAACATACCATCAATAGAAATAACTTTATCATTAGGCAAAAATCCTGCTAATTGCGCAGGTTTAGAATCTATAACACTATTTATAACTGTAGATGAAATATACCTTCCATTTAAAGCATACAAACTCGTAATCAATAATAAACCAAGAATTAAGTTTGCAAGAGGTCCAGAAGCTACAATTAGGAATCTTGATAACAAACTTGCTTTTAAAAAAGAGTCTTTTTCTAATGAATTTTCATTAGAATTATCATTAAGATTTATAAGCTCTCCTTTCATTTTAACATAACCCCCTAGAGGTATTAAAGAAAATTTCCATCTCGTATTTTTATTATCATTAAATCCTAATAACTCTGGACCAAAACCAATTGAGAAAGTTTCAACTTTCACCCCCGATTTAATTGCAGCATAATAATGACCAAATTCGTGTACAAAAACTAATGGAGTTAATACAAGGAAAAATCCAACAAAAGACAAAAAAATTGAAGATTCGAACATCTTTTATATTTCCTTAATTATGTGCAAAGTTTTAATTCTAGTTATTTTGTCAATTTCAATTACATCACCAATATTTTTAGGTTTTATAGGAGCATAGTTATTTAGAGTTTTTTCTATAATGTAATGTATATCAATAAAATTAATTCTTCCTTTTAAAAAACAATCTACAGCCACTTCATTTGAACCGTTTAATACAATTGGAGAAGATTTAGGATTACTTATTGCATCCCAACCAAACTTTAATCCTGGAAACTTATTTAGATCAGGTTCCAAAAAGGTTAACTTTCCAATATTAGATAATGACATTTTTTTTAAATTTAAATTTAATCTATCAGGCCAATTGAGTGCAACACTTAAAGGCGTTATCATATCGGGGAACCCCATATTAGCTATTATTGAACCGTCATTATAATGCACTAGACCATGAATAATATGCTCAGGATGAACAACCACTTCAATTTTATCTGCATTTAAATCAAATAAAACTGAAGCTTCAATAATTTCAAGGGCTTTATTTATCATAGTTGAACTATCAATAGAAATTTTTCTACCCATTTCCCATATAGGGTGTTTTAGAGCATTTTCAGGCTTAATATCTTTAAAATCTTCTATTTTTTTATTTAAAAATGGCCCTCCTGAAGATGTAAGAGTAATAAAATCTAAATTTTCAGTATTATTAATATCTAAACATTGAAATATAGCGCTATGCTCAGAATCAATTGGTAAAAGGTTACATTTTTTTTCTTTAGCTTTATCTATAAATATCTTGCCTGCTGTAACAAGTGTTTCTTTATTGGCTATTGCCAAATGATTGCCAGCGTTGATGGCTGCAAAAGCAGAATACAGTCCTGATATTCCAATAATTCCAGATACAACTATATCACAATTAATTTTGGCTAATTCCACAAGAGCCTCATGACCAACATTTAATTCACTTTTACCAAAATAATTTTTTGCATTTAATGGATTTGACAAAACGACATGTGGAACTTCAAATTCATTTACTATTTCACTTAATAACAAAACATTATTATGAGCAGATACACCAATTAAATTAAATTTATCTCTATTCTTTCTCAATAACTTAAGGGTTGACTTTCCAATTGATCCTGTTGAACCTAATAAAATGATATTTTTGGGATACATTATGATTAACTTATTAAAACAAATTTAGAAAAAATATAGAAAAAAGGTAAAACTATCATATAACCATCAAATCTATCCATTAAACCACCATGGCCAGGTATCAATTTACCACTATCTTTAACGCCTGTTTTTCTTTTGACAAAAGATTCAAATGTATCACCAATAAAAGATAAAATACCAATTATAAAACCCAGTGATAGTGAAGATAAAGTATCTAAATTTATTAAATCTTTAATCAAAAAAGAGATAGTAACTGTAAAAATTAAACCTATTAATGTACCTTCTACAGTTTTACCGTTACTGATTTTAGGAACAATTTTAATATTACCTAATAGTTTCCCACCTAAATAAGCAAATACATCCATAGCACTTATTAATAAAACTAAATATAAAAAAAGATCTAACCCATTCGACATCAAAAGAATTTCTATGAGTGAAAAAAATGCTATTATAATAAAATTGGAAAAAAAGAACGTAATAAAATCTTTATATATCCTGTAATAACAAAAATTAATTAAAAAAGAAGATAAAAATAAAAAGTCATAATCAACAAAAAAACCAAAATTAAAATTATTTAATTTTGAGATTAAATATATAAAAAAAATACTTTGTAAAAAAAAAATATTAAAAAATTGACTTAAGTTAATCTTTTTATAACTCATTTTAATCATTTCAATAAAAATCATAGGAAAAATACAAGATAATAAAATTACAAATAAAGGATTTCCAATTTTAAAAAATAAATAAAATACTGAAAGAAGGATTATAGTAGAAACAGTTCTTAACCTAAATTCCTTTAATTTTAACAGGTCTGTAAGTTTGATTAAAATATTAATAATCACTCACCATAGTTTCTTATACGATTTTTATAATTTATTATACATTCATCTAAAATTTGGTCATCAAACTCTGGCCACATCTGTGAAACAAACATTAATTCTGTGTAAGCTAAATTCCAAAGAAGGAAGTTTGACAAACGCATTTCTCCACCAGTTCTAATTAATAAATCAGGATCTGGAATAGAGTTATTACAAGTAAACTTTTGAAAATTTTCTTCATCTATAACTTTTATTGTAGGTTGAGTATTTAAAATTTTGTTAATGGCATTTATTATATCATATCTACCACCAAAATTAAGAGCAATGTTAATTGTTAAACCCTTATTATTACAAGTATTATCTTGAATAAAATTAATTTTTTTAATTATATTTTTTTTAAAAGGTTCTAGATTACCAATGAATCTAAATTTATAATCATTAGTATTAATTTTTTTTATGGTTCTATCTAAAAATTTTACAAGTAGATCCATAAGAAAAGAAATTTCAGTTTTAGACCTTTTCCAGTTTTCAGTAGAAAAAACAAAAACAGTTAAGAAATTAATTTTTTTTTTATCAACACATTTTATAATATTCGAAAGGTTGTTAGCGCCTTCTATATGACCTTCATAGGCTTTAAGATTCTTAGATAAAGCCCAACGTCTATTTCCATCCATAATAATAGCTAAATGCTTTATAGACATAATTAATTTTCTAATATTTCTTTTTCTTTAACAGACAAAATGTTATCTATTTTCTCTATTATTTGGTTTGTGATTTCTTGAATGCTCAATTCGTCTTTATGCTTTTGATCTTCACTAATTTCACCATTTTTTTGAAGTTTTCTAACAGTCTCTATATGATCTCTTCTGATATTTCTTACAGAAATCCTAGCATTTTCTCCATATTTAGCGGCAATCTTTGTTATTTCAACTCTTCTTTCTTCAGAGAGAGGTGGAATAGATATTCTAATAATATTACCTTCTACCATTGGATTAAGACCCAATGGACTTTCTTTAATACTTTTTTCTGTTGCTGATACAAGAGAGTTATCCCAAACAGAAACCAATAACATACGTGATTCAGGAACACTAACAGTACTTACTTGATTTAAGGGCATTGTACTTCCGTAAGCATTAACATTTATTTGATCAAGCATATTCAAGGAGGCTCTTCCAACTCTTAATCCACTTAAATCCTTTTTAAAAGAATCTATAGCTTTTTCCATACGAATTTTAATTTCATTTATATTTAATTCTGCCATATAAATCTCCTTTAATTAGAAATTATAGTGAAGGAACCTTTACCACTTAAAACTTTTGCAAGATTCTTATCTTTTATAATAGAACAAACTAAAATTGGTATATTATTTTCTCTAGCTAATGATATTGCCGATGCATCCATCACTTTCAAATCTTTGGTTAATACATCTAAGTAACTAAGTTTGTCATATTTAGTCGCATTTTTATCATGTTTAGGATCAGCAGAATAGACGCCATCAACCAAGGTTGCTTTAATTAAAGCATCACAATTCATTTCTGATGCCCTCAAAGCTGCAGCTGTATCAGTTGTGAAGTAGGGGTTTCCTGTGCCTGCTGCAAAAATAACCACTCTACCCTTCTCCATATGCCTTTTAGCTCTTCTTCTTATGTAAGGCTCACAAACTGCAGATATGGGTAAAGCTGACTGAACACGAGTTTGCACACCTATTTGTTCAAGCGCATTCTGGATAGCTAGACTATTCATTACAGTGGCTAACATTCCCATATAGTCACCTGTTGCCCTATCCATTCCATTTTTACTTCCTGACAGACCTCTGTATATATTACCTCCACCTACAACAATACACATCTGAACACCAGTCTTAACAACATCATTAATTTCAACAGCAAAAGATTTCACAACATCTGTGTTAATTCCAAATGCATCATTCCCCATTAATGATTCACCAGAAATTTTAAGAAGAATTTTTTTCCATTTAAAATTTTTCAATATAATTCACGCTATATTAAATAGTTTAATTTTTACTGGCCGTTGCAGCAACTTCTTCTGCAAAGTTAGTTTCTTCAACTTCAATACCGTCGCCTAATTTTATAATTTTGAAACCCTTTAGTTTAATATCAAAACCTGTTTCATTTGCATGTTTTTTAACCACATCCTTGATTTTTGTCTCTCCATCAAGTACTGAGATTTGTTCATTTAAAACTACTTCTTGAAAAAATTTATGCATTCTACCTTCAACTATTTTGTCAGCAATTTCTTTTGGTTTGCCAGACGCTATAGCCTGATCAGTAAGAACTTGACGTTCTCTATCCACAATATTTTTATCAAGATCTTCTATGCTTAAAGATTTTGGAGACGTTGCTGCAATATGCATAGCTATTTGTTTACCTATTGATAACAAACCATCCATGCCTAATTTACTTTCAAGTGCAACTAATACACCTAACCTTCCTAAACCATCTGCTACACTATTATGAATATATGAAAACAAACCACCTTCACTGACATCTAAAAATTCTAGACGCCTAATATTCATATTTTCACCAATTGTTGCTATATTATTTGCTAACTCTTGTTCGACTGTTCTACCTGACCCTGGAAAAGTTATACTTTTTAGGCTTTCAACATCACTTTTGTTAGATAATGCCAATTCACTACAAGTTTTAACAAAATTTTGAAAAATTTCATTTCTAGCAACAAAATCTGTTTCTGAGTTTATTTCTAAAATTACACCAGAATTATTTTTTATTGTAATTCCAACTAATCCCTCAGCTGCCACTCTTCCTGATTTTTTTGAAACAGAAGCAAGACCCTTTTTTCTAAGCCAATCAATGGCCTCTTCCATTTGGCCATTATTTTCAGTTAAAGCCTTTTTACAGTCCATCATACCTGCGCCACTTTTTTCTCTTAATTCTTTTACCATTGAAGCTGTAAGAGACATATTATTACCTTTCCCATTTAAAAAAATTTAAATATTTGTTACTTTAAAAATAAAAAACAATTTAATCTTTAACAACATTATCTGCGTTATTACTATCCAAGTTCACTGGTTCAGTAGAAACAACCTCAGGAATGTTGTCTGTATCAATATTTTGGCTTACATTTTCTTCAACTATAACTTCAGACTCACCAATATCCACGCCACTCTGTTCTAAATTACTTTCTAAACCCTTTAAAACTGAGGCTGCAACTAAATCACAATATAATGAAATAGCTCTTAAAGCATCATCATTTCCTGGAATAGGATAATCAACTCCAGATGGATTAGTATTAGTATCACATACAGCTATAACTGGTATGTTTAAGTTATTGGCTTCCAATACGGCTATGGATTCTTTGTTAGTATCAATTATAAAAATTGCATCCGGGATGCCATTCATATTTTTTATCCCACCTAGCGTTAAATCGAGCTTTTCTTTTTGCCTTTCAATCTGAAGCCTTTCCTTTTTCGTAAGACTGTTTATCTCACCAGTTTCAATTCTTTCTTCTAAGTTTTTTAGCTTTCTTATAGATTTGGAAACAGTTTCCCAATTTGTTAACATCCCGCCAAGCCATCTATGATTAACATAATATTGACCACAATTAATTGCAGCTTGAGCTATTAATTCAGAAGCTGACCTTTTTGTGCCAACAAATAAAAATTTACCACCATTTTTAGCTATAGACTGAATAGCATCTAAAGCTTCATATAACATTGGAACTGTTTTTTCTAAATTTATTATATGAATATTATTTCTTTTACCAAAAATATATGGATCCATTTTAGGATTCCATCTTCTTGTATGATGACCAAAGTGAACGCCTGCTTCTAAAAGTTGACGCATAGTAAAAGTTGGAATTGACATTATATTTTCCTTTACCGGTTAATGTTAAAGCAATATCTAAAAAAACACCGGATGGTTAAATAAACCAGATATTGCACAAAATTAGGCTTTATTTATAGTAAAATTGTTATATTTGCAAGCTTAAAAGGCTATATAATTCAAGTAAAACTTATTGATCTAACGTCATTAACTTTTGTTATATTACTAATAAATTCGGAAGAAATTTTTATATTTTCTCTCACAATAAATTTAATAGCTTGCCCGTTAAAACGAATTTTAATTATTAAATCTGAATTCCCAGTAACTAAAGTTTTAGAAAAATCATATATTTCTCTCATACTATTAGAATTATCCATAATTAGTGTTAAATTAAATTTTTTTTCAGAAATAAAATCATTTAAAAGTGTTAATCTTCTTGCAATTATTTTGCAGCCTTGGTTTGTCTCATTTTTTATTTCAGCATCTACAAGAATTAATTGTTTTTCAACCAAGACATCTTCGAATTTAACAAATACATCTGAATATATATTAATTTCTGAAGAGCCGCTTAAATCGTTTAATAAGATGGTAGCCCATTTCCCTCTAGATGATTGCTTTTTAAATAATTTGAAGATTAGTCCACATAGTTGAATGTTTTTATTAGAAAAATTTTGTGGATTGTCAAGAACATGCAAATTTGTTTTAACATCTAAACTTTTTAAAACTTCCGAGTAATTATCAAGTGGATGTGATTTCAAGTATAAACCAAGAGATGAAAATTCATTATTTAATTTTTCTTCAATTCCCCAATCAGGGATATCAAAAAGATTAATAGACAATTGAACATTATTAGCTTCGTTAAATAGATTTTGTTGATTTGATATTTTGTCTTTTTCTATCGATTGACAATGGTTTAACATTAAATCGACTGAGTTAAACAACTTATTTCTATTTTTTTCAATAGAGTCAAAAGAACCAGATTTTATTAAGCTTTCAAATGTTTTTTTAGTAATTAAACTATACGGCACATTAGCAAGAAAAGAGTCAATATTATTAAAAGTACCAAACTCATTTCTGATTTTTACAATTTTATTAATTGCATCGTTACCAACATTTTTTAAAGATGATAATGAATACCTTAAAGATGATTTGTCATTGTAATTTTCAATTAAAAACTCACTACCACTTTTATTAATACAAGGTGGAAGAATTGAGATACCCAACCTTTTTAAGTCCGATACAAAAACAGATAATTTATCAGTATTATTATATTCAACAGTCATCATTGCAGCAAAGAATTCATGTGGAAAATTACATTTTATCCATGCTGTTTGGTATGCTATTAAGGCATAGGCAGCTGCATGGGATTTGTTAAAACCATATCCTGCAAAAGCCGCGATTTGCTCAAAAATTTCGTTAGCTTTAGATTCATCAATATTTTTATTTTTGGCACCTGCTATAAAAGATTTTTTTTGCTGATCCATTTCAATTTTATCTTTTTTACCCATGGCTCTTCGTAAAATATCTGCGCTACCAAGGGAAAAATCAGCTAAAATTTGAGCGGCTCTTAAAACTTGCTCTTGATAAATAAAAATTCCATAAGTTTCTTCCAAAACATCTTCTAAAGAAGAATGCATATAAGTAATTTTTTCTTTTCCATGTTTTCTATTTATGTAGCTTGGAATATTTTCCATTGGACCTGGTCTATATAAAGATACAACAGCAATTATATCCTCAAACCTATCTGGCATTAAGCCGGTTAAGACGTCTTTCATTCCAGAAGATTCTAATTGGAATATACCTGTAGTAGAACCAGTAGATAACATTTCAAAAGTTTTCTTATCATCCAATAAAATTTTACTTAGATCAAAATTTTTGACTTTTTGTTTAATTAAACTTTCTGCCTTTGATAAAACTGTAAGTGTTTTAAGTCCTAAAAAATCAAATTTAACAAGGCCAGCCTTTTCAACAAATTTCATATTAAATTGAGTGGCCGGCATTTCCTCTTCATTAAACTTATATAACGGTACTAATTGATTTAGAGGTCTGTCACCTATTACCAATCCAGCAGCATGAGTTGATGCATGTCTATTGAGACCTTCAAGATCAATTGCAGTTTTAATAAGTGCTTTGACTTCTGAATTCTCTGAAATTTCTCTTTGTAACTCTTCTTCACTTTCAATAGCTTCTCTAATTGTAGGAGGTTTTGCTGGAACAAATGGTATTAATTTAGCAATTTTATCAACTTGACCATATGGCATTTCTAAAACTCTACCAACATCACGAATAGCGGCTTTAGCTTGCAAACTACCAAAAGTAATAATTTGAGCCACTTTATCATGTCCGTATCTATTTCTAACATAGTTGATGACGTCTTCTCTCCTGTCTTGACAAAAATCAATATCAAAATCAGGCATGGAAATACGCTCAGGGTTTAAAAACCTTTCAAATAACAACCCCCATCTTATTGGGTCTAAGTCCGTTATTTTAAGGGCCCATGCTACTATAGATCCAGCACCAGAGCCTCTGCCAGGGCCGACTGGTATCAAATTATCTCTTGACCATTTTATAAAATCATAAACTATCAAAAAATATCCAGCAAAACCCATTTTATTAATAATTTCAAGTTCATCAATTAAACGTTTTTTATAAATTTCCTTTTCTTTTTCATTAAATTTTTTTGATGAAACATCAAACCTCTGACTTAAACCCTTATTAGAAATTTTAAATAAATAGTCAGCCTCATTCATATTTATAAGACCAGGGTATTTAGGAAGAATAGGATCGTGAGGTTCTACAAAATAGGAGCACCTTTTAGCAATAATTATAGTATTTTCAATTGCTTCAGGTATATCCTCAAACAAGGATATCATAGAACCACTGTCTTTTAAGTAATGTTCTTTGGTTAATAACCTTCTATTATCTGAAGAAATAGTAAGACCTTTATCTATACAGGTTAAAACTTGATGAGCATTGAATTTTTCTTCATTTTGAAAAAAACAATCATTTGTTGCTACTAGTGGGAGATTTAATTTTTCAGATAGATCTAAAAGTATTTTCTCAGCTGTATTTTCAGCTATGAGGCCATGTCTCTGCAACTCGATATATAGATTATCTTTAAATAAAACCTCAAGTTCCTTAAGGCGATTATAAACTTTATTTTTGTTTCCTTGAGCTGCAGGCTGACCAATAAAACCATTTTCCACCCCACCCGTTAATAAAATTAATCCATCTTTAAATTTTTCTAAATTACTAAAACTTAGATATTTTTCAAAATTATCATTTAGAGATAAATCACTGGCGAGAATTAATAAATTTTTATACCCAGTCTTATTTTTAGCTATTAAAACAACTTCACCAACATTCTCATTGGATTCTGTTCTATCGGCAATATTTACTTGCAAGCCAATAATTGGTTGAATACCAGTCGAAACCATTTTTAAGGAGAATTCTAATACGCCAAACATATTAGAGGTATCAGTAATCGCCATTGCTGGCTGATTGTTATCTATACAAAAATTTGATAAATAATCGAAAGAAAGCATGCCTTCAGATAATGAATAATTTGAATGCACCCTTAAGTGGACAAATAAATTTTTAGTTATGCTCATATTTAAATAAATTACTGTTCTTTAATTGCGCCATTTTCTAAAAAAAGGCATCTATCCATTGATTTTGCTAATATAAGATTATGAGTGGCTATAAAACAACTTATGTTAAGCGATTTTACAACCTTATACAAAATATCAAAAACATTTTGAGCACTTAATGGGTCTAGATTACCTGTAGGCTCATCGGCTAAAATTAAATTTGGTGAATTGGCGACAGCTCTTGCAATTGCCACCCTTTGTGATTCTCCACCAGAGAGTTTTGCTGGCCTATGTGAAAACCTTTTTTCTAATCCAAGCATTGATAATAATTCTTTAGAATTACTCTCAGCTTGTTTTTTAGAAGTTCCCATTATTAATTGAGGTAACATAACATTTTCCAAAGCTGAAAACTCGGGAAACAATCGGTGTGATTGAAAAACAAATCCTATGTTAGAGCCTCTTAAATTAGCCTTAGCCTCTTCATTGAAATTTTTACTATTTTTTCCCATCAAATATACTGAACCAATAGAAGGTTTTTCAAGCAAGCCGGCTATGTTTAATAAAGTTGATTTTCCAGACCCACTAGGACCTATAAGGGAGACCATCTCTCCTTTTCCAATATTAATATTTATATTATTTAACACTTTTAGCTTATGGTTTTCTTGGCCATAAATATGAGAAATATTTTTTAAAGATAAAATTTCAAATTC
>Ga0209425_10005824_pt1 | contig 11968 bp, 12 predicted proteins | sample COG_05_FD_184749 | JGI IMG/M metagenome (GOLD analysis project Ga0209425, IMG submission 184749) | Pelagic Microbial community sample from North Sea - COGITO 998_met_05 (SPAdes) (version 2) | ecosystem: Environmental > Aquatic > Marine > Neritic zone/Coastal water | place: Helgoland, sampling... | reverse complement strand
CATTTGTAGGCTTCTTGATTTCGGTAGTACGTCTTTATTTAGAAGATTACAATACCCCCCTCCACCAGTATATTCATTTATTGGTCCAAGTGTGGGAACACCTTTGTTATCAAATTGGAAAACAAATCTGGGTACGCCAGCCTTTAGAGCTAAATCGGCGCATTCCATATAGTTGTTTACATATGGTCCAACAGGACTAAAGTCCTCGTTTCTATGACCCCGTATATATGCGGACGATCTGTATGCAGCGTCCCAATCGGATGTGTGTCGGGTGAAACAATTTTTGGTATCTCTTTTCAACCGTGTGAATATATGGTCGTCTATCTTTTTCTGAAGGGTGGTTAATACGCTAGCCCTTTGAGCGTTGAGTTTTGCGAATGCTGGTCCAACGGACGCCTCCAAGTCGTTATACCGTTTTAAGAATGCGTGATTTGGTAACTTGTTACCATCTTTGTCTAATGCGATAGGGGGTGATATGTTTGCTGGTGCGGTGTAACTACCTGGGTGGTTGTTCCATGCCATTGTAAGATGATTTTTATGTTTTTGTTGGGTTTTTGTTTGGGTTTTTGTTTGGGTTTTTGTCTGTGAAAATACCAACCCGATCACTACCAATAAATAAATTAATCCTAAAACAATAAGAGCATATTCTTTTTTAGTTGGTTTCATTTTATTATTAGCATTATTTATTATAATGAATTTACTTATATAATGAATTTACTTTTATACATATCAATTCCGGGGTGGGGTTTTATGGATGTACCGTTTGTTTTAAGAAAACACCAATATCCCTTATCGTACTTTTGTACAAAAAAGTGTTGATTATTTTCTAGGGCACTTTCAGCGCATTGAGCAATTGTTTTAGTTGACCCACCATGATACGATTCTGTCGTGAAAGTGTTTGGAATTTTTGTGAAATAATATTTCACATCATTTTCCTTCCTGTCGTTTTCGTGACTAGCGAGGGTTTTCTCAACTTTTATTTTAGAAACCTGTAGTTGGGTGTTCATTATAGAAGTTTGATTATCTATGTGTGTCTGTAGAGCGTCTATTTTTTTGATTAAGGAGTCCGATGGTGTTATTACCCCTTCCTCATCGACATGAAGTAATTTGTTACTTGGTATGTCAATTGTTTCTTTTGTTGTTTTGGTGTATATGAAATACGACCCCACAATCGCTACTAGCAAGAAGAATGCTAATGCTATTTTATTGTTTCGGTTCATTCGTTTATTATATATAAATATAATACTTTTAGTTAAATCATCTATATTTTTTTCTTATTTCCCAAATAATTTTTAGGAGAATAAGAAACCCGACCAGACTCCCAACCCCGATCGATATATTTTTAATAAGAGCATCCCTTTTCTGTTTAGCAATAAAAGCGTCTCCACGATCTATCGCGTCTTTCGCGTCTTTTTCTGACTTCGCGCGTCTTTCTCTTGCGTCCTTATTTTTCTTGTGTTCTTCAGCCGCCTTTCCATCAGCGATTATTTGTTCCTTCCTCTGATAATAGTCTGAGTCTTTACCACATGTTGTGTTCCATTGATTATTATTCATATCTATGTTTCCACCAGCGGCTACAGTGTTGTTACAGACGGTTATTGCTATGGCTTTGTCACATCCACCGGATTTATCAACCTGATCATCCCAGTAAGAGTGTAAGAAACTATTAGGGGTAATAGTTTTTTTCTCCATACAGCCTGGTGCTGTACAGATAGCAATCTTGTCTAGATCCGGTAAAAGTTGGGTAGGAACTTGATCCTTTGGGTAAATTGAGTTGTTGCTCAAGAAGAAGGCGTTATATGTTGATCTATTACCTTCATTAAACCCGGTCGTAGTTTTTGTAATGGTGGCGTCTGTCGGTGCGAAACAGTTACACGTTTGGTCGGCGAAGTAATCATATTTAGGATTACCCTCCCTTCCTTGCCGTTCTCCTGATGTACCGTTACAATATGTCCAAAATATTTTCCTAAGAAGACGTTGGTTTTGTGGGTACTTTTGTGGTTCTTTGTTTAGTTGTGTGAAAAGGTTTTTAAATCTTTCCCGGTGAATTGGGTTATAAAGGAGGCTATATGTACCTTTTTCATTGTAAGATAATATATATTGATGGTCGTTACTTGATATTTTCTTACCGTTTCCTACAGTGAAATGACTACTTGATGTGTTGGCAGTATTTGATTCTCTATTTCCTATATTTAAATCTGGGGATTGGAAATCCATTTTTGAAACCAGAGGATTTCTGTATGTATGGGTTTTCCATTTGTCGGGTGGGTATGCATGTACACCAAACCCTGTGTTTGCGGTCGAGAATATGTTTCCATACTTGTCAAATATAAAAGATGATGGGGCTGTTGTTACCCAATCTAGAATGTTGGCTGATTCTACCAAAGTATATTCTTTTATTTTAAAGAAAGTAGTGTTCAAATTGTAATGGGGTACTTTACTAAAAATTTCAGGTTTATCTGTGCGATTAAATGTATGCCAAAAATTCTTATCTAGGGAATTCTTAGAATTTAGCATATATGTGAAAAAATCATCTGTCTCATACGATGGCATATTTGTTTATTTTACCAGTTATTATAAAATAATGCTTTAAAATATTAACCTTTGGTCATTGTAGTAAATTTGTGTAAAACAAATCCATTTTGTATATTTTATTGTACCAATAAAATAGTTTATAATTGTTTGCTCCTTTTTTACTTCTTGAAGAATATAAACGCTACTATAAGAATAATTAACAGTAACATGGCAGCAGCGGCCATTTTTTGTTTTTTGGGATCCATAAATGGGTTAAGACTCTTCATGATTTTGGGACCAACCGTCACGGCGGCAATACCAGCTACTATAAGAATAACTATTATAACGATTCCCCCGACTGGATTCCATTTAGCCTTACCCGCCTCAATCGCTTTTGCGTTTGCATCGCCTAGGGCTTTTGCCAAGTCGTCCAACCCTTTATTATCTGTTTCCGTATCGCTTCGTTGAGATACATCGGCTACAACGTCTGCTGCTATGGATGATGCCATTTGCATTGCCGACGATGTCATTGATTGCACAGCCAAAACCGAAGACAGGTCATTAGAAATCTCGGTGTTCGAGAGATCAATATAACCTGTTGATATAATATTGATAGCACCCTGTTGTGTTACTTCAACAGTGTTTTCACTAACAGCACTATTAATAGTTTTGCTTATTTCCTCTTGCTTGTTCGTGACTTTGCTATCAACAAGGGATTTGACACTCGCTGGTAACGCGTTAAGACCAGCGGTACTCATTATTTTCTGCTCAGCAGCTGCTTTAACCTGTGTTTTGAAAGATGTCACAAGTTTTGCCTGCATATCACCCTTGACAGTACTCTTAACGCTTACATCACCAGTAATTTTGTTTACAATTTTAGTATCTTTGATACTTACATCACCTTTGTGGTTTAAAATTTCCAAATTTTTATTTAACCCAACAATCGACGCTTGAATAAGTTGTGGGTTTTTACCTCCTGAACTAATCAGCGCAGTGAGTTTGGCAATCTGGTCTCCTAGATTATTTATCATTAACATTCTCAGTTGCATTATTTCAAACGAAGGATCCACAGTCTTTATAGTAATTGTACCTGATTGCGTTGATTTCACACTATTTGTTGAAGATGAAGAGTTCATTGTGCATCTCATACTCATACTTTCATTTATAACCTCTTGTACATTAGCCATTATAGTGCTACACCCTGCGGAAGTCATAGCGTTATCAATTGACATACCAGATGCTTGAGCACCCGCACTCCCGAATGGTGTATCTACACCCGCCGATGCAGCAAAACTCTTTGCTGCGGTTGTTGCGGTTTGCACACATTTTTCACCCATACCCATTGCTTCGGCAATACCAGGTATTTTACTAACAGTACTTTTCATATCGGGGGGTAGTTTGTCATCAGCACAACCTACTTTTGACGGATATATTGTTTTATCATCAGCCATTTTATTATCCCCTTTTATTTTTAAAAAAAAAGAAGAAAGTTTATGTTTAAAAAGTTGCGTCTTTTTATAAAATTTTATTATCGTTGAGATCTTTTAAATAATTAGACATCTTTAACGGTCTGACTACATATATTCTTAACAAAATCATATTGGAAATCACTCTTCTGACCTTCGCTTCCCTTGTTTACGTCGCTTCGGTATGATCCTATTTCTATCAGACGGTCAACGTTGTCTTCTGAGAAATCTTCCCTCAACCGTTCCCCGTACTCCTGTATCAAAGCCATATTCTGGTCTTTGATAGAATTAAAAAACTTTGTAGCCAACGTTGTCATTTCAGGATCGGTGATCACAGATCCCTCACTATCCTTAAATTTTATCTTCCTACGAGAATAATCAACACAAACGACCCTGTCTTTCAGGCTATGTTCTAGAGCATATTCAGCATACCCTTCTGGACCTCTTTGAATATGCTCTATGGTGAGTTTTTTAGACTGCTCAAGCATATGATTGTCCGTCACTGGTAACATATTCTGAATGTAATTGTTTATTTGAGTTTTACTAGTTGTGGGGCGAGACACCGCCTTGATAGCAACATTCTCCAACTTGTCCTGGAGAATCTGAACCTGGCTTTTTAAATGTTCTATCTGCTTATCTTTATCTTCAAGTTGCTGTATATGATCAGACTCCTTTTTAAAAATAATAGCAGAAGAACACGTAGCCATATGACTATCTAAACGGCGTTTAGTTGAATAGGTTGAATCACACCCGTGACATAAATAATTATCAATCCATTTACCTCTTTTCGTCAAACAATATTTGGCATTTTTTTGGTGATGTGACAGACTGGCTTTATTAGATAGTTTTGAATTACAATGTTCGCAAATAATCATTTACAAGTATAACTGTCTTTCTTTAAATCACGATGACAAAAAATGTCATCATCTGTCATCATCTGTCATCTTTTGCCATCGCAAATCAGTCTATAACTGTCTGATTTTTTTTACTTTTGGGACGCCACACAATTTTTTGTGTGTTGAGATATTTTTTATTTATATATTATTTCTTAAAAAATTCTACAGACTTCTTTATCGTATCTGTAAATAATTCAATCTCCTCCTCCTCCGGAAGAATAAATCGTTCCCGATTCGCTTGTTCACGGTAGTCTTTGAGATATTGGAAAGTCATATTTTCAACGCAGGTCATTGTTTCTTCATCGCCACATCCTTGGTAAAAAACGACTTCGTGTTCATCTGATTTATTGTATGTGGAAAGACGATTAGTTAGATTTTTAAGATTTCATCTTAAAAATTGTTAAAATTTGTTAAAAAACATTAAAAAATATTAAAACGGTTAAGTAGTAACAGGTTGATTTTTTTACTTTTGGACGCCACACAATTTTTTGTGTGTTGAGATATTTTTTATTTATATATTATTTGAACATACAAATAAAAAATATCATTGTACTCCTGATCTCCTCAGTTTTTAAAAAAATCTGTAGATTTTTTTATCACATTTTACACTATTGTTCTGGAAACACCGTCTCAAAGAGATTTATGTTTATACATATCATCCAATTGATTTACACCCTTATAGATATATCCTTTTGATAATAATAGTTTTTTTATTTCAGTTCTTCTTGGTTCCACCCAATTATGTTCAATATCAATCAATCCAAAGGTATATTTTGAAAAATCAAAATTTTTAAGGATTTCAAATTCAGAGCCTTCCGTATCTAACGACATATATTCAATAAAGGACGGAGCATTCGCATTGTTTAATACATCTAATAAAGAAATTGTTTGAACTTGAATAACCTCTTTATTTGCATCTACCGACTGTTTATGGGCATCAATATGGTTAGAGATACCAGATAATAAATCAAAATTATTTGCTATATCAAAACTAACTGTTAATCCACTACTATTATACACCGCTTCATCATAACATATAGAATTTGGTCTATTTTTCACTAACTTTTAAAGTTGTTAGGAATAGGTTCGCAACAAATTCCTTTCCATTTATATTGTGTTTCAAGTAAGTATGTATTTGACAAATTAAGTCCATCACTAGCACCAATTTCTATAAAAAACCCATTTTCTTTGTTATTATAAAACTTAAGAACTTCTAAATCCTGTCCGAGTTGTGAATAAGACATTTATGTTAACAAAATGAATTCTTTAAATTACCCAAAAAAAGAGAGTGTACAAAAAAAATGAAAAATGTTGTTACGACAAAATAAAAAGGTACAACAATGGGTACATGTACAAGCAACAAAATATCACCTCAACCTGTTGAGATGAATATGACACATGGTAATCTAGCATACGTTCAAGTCGACAACGATAATGTCATGACTATGGCGTCTCCCACGTTTCTACAACTAACTTGCTGGGTTGAAAGCGACTTGGTTGGTTACAATATTTCCAAAATTATGAGTTTCAATTACAGGACCGTAACGAGTGAAATCCCAGTTGAACTTCGCTGTAAAACCGCATCAAAAATGTTCATAGTGGCTCGATCTGAAACCAAAACGTATACACGCTTGCTGGTGGAATCTTACAATAAAAAAACAGTTATTGACAAACTGAAGAAGGATGTTGAGATTATCCCTAAACTTACTCATGATATCCGCAATCACCTCCATGTTGCGATGTCTGGATTTGAAATATTGAAGTCAAAATGTGCGAGTGACGAGAAGATGAAGGTAGTCGTTGAGTCTATTCAGTTGTCCCACAAACAGATTATTTCTTTGATTTCCAGTAACATGGAGTTGCACCGCCTGACCTCTGGTATCCCATTCGAGTTTGTGGCTATCAACGAATTGATATTGGAGATCACGACCTATACAAAGCCTTTGTTCATGGCCAAACATCGTCAAGTTATGATTACCAACCGTGTCCCCAACCGCTTACAGATAAAAACTGTCCCATTCGCGGTTAGAAGTATTTTGGACAATCTGATTTCCCACTCTTGTAAATATTCTACCAAGGTGTTGGTGGAGATAGCATTCAATTATGTTATGTCTTCTAATGATAAAGGTGTATTTCATTTTTTCATCACCGATCACAGTTCCACCTACTCAGAGAATGTGATACAATATCTCCTCGGTCGGATCCCGTACTCTCAGGTTGAAGGGTCTGATTTCGGCATTCGCATTGTCAAGGACATGTTGTTTATGATAAATGCGAGTATCTCAGTTGAGTCTAGGAAGCCATACTATACAAAAATCCACATTCAATTTAAATGCGATTGGGTGGTGAAAACTACCCCGCGACTCGTAACTAAGAAATTATCAACAACTCGGTTTAAGATTCTTGTGGTGGACGACAACATTGTGTCTACTAAACTATTGGCTATGATGTTGGGGAAATCCCACGATGTTGCCGTTGTACACGACGGTCAACAATGTATAGACTTTCTAGCCAAGAATCAACAAGACTGGGGGGTTGATATTGTTTTGATGGACATAATGATGCCTGTTATGGATGGTATAGAGGCTACGACCATCATTAGGAAACTATATGACATATACGTTGTGTGTATTTCGTCTGCTAACCCGTCTGACGAGATGTTTAACGACATCGTACACAAGCCGTTCACCCGTGAAAAACTTTCTACCGTTTTATCGACATATAAAAAACGTATAATAGATGGTGGGGTAACTCGACGGTAAAAAATTCTTAGAAAATATTTATTTGTATTATATCAATACAAATAAAACAATGGATAGTATTACTTTCAAATTTTGGATGATATGTATCCCACTTCGCATTGCTTTGGCAATAGGGTTATTTTATTTACCTGAAAAGTACACCCCGATTGTAGGGGTTCTTTCTGTTCTGATAGGTCTTGGTTTTTTGATTCAGTTCTTCAGATACACAGAAGATCAAGTAGGGGCGTTCGGGCAAAAGGTATGGTGGAACAAGAATAGATTTATCCACTCTCTTCTTTGGATATTATTAGCGTATCTCATCTATGTAAAAGACTCTAAATATAAGATTGTTTTATTCGTGGATGTTGCTATCGGGATGTTGCTTAAATTATTGCATTAAATTATTGCCTGATCAAAATATAAATGCCAAAACATTTATATTAACAAGTACTTTTGGGGGATCCAACTCTAATCTATTGTAATACTCTACAATTTTTTAATACTGAATAACGCACTTATTTGAGAAAGTGCGTTGGGTTCTAAAGGCTCCTCGGTTTCTGGTAGCGTTGTACCGAAAAGTTCACCGTTCGGTAAATAGACACCGAAATGGAGATTGTCGCTAATGTTGAACTTAATAGTCTGTACCATACCATCCCCATCAAGTTTAACGAAAGATGTTGTTGTTAGTCCAGTTGTATCCTTGATCGGGGCTCTAAATAACATTTTGGTAGCATTCGGATTGTTTGAATATATTGAACCATCAATGACAGACCCATAAGAATGAATTTTAACGTAAACATATGGATACGAAGACAATGTTGACCCATACCCTGTTGCTAATGTTTGATTCGGTAAAATCAAATTTATCAGTTCTATTTGGTAACATTGATTTTGCTGATTTGAAACTCTACTACCGTTGTAGTTAAATGGGTTGTGGTTGTCATAAGACACATTTAAAAGTTCAAATGTGTCTGTTGATAACGGTGTTTTAGAAAAAGGTTTGATATGAGCAATTCGGGGTGTAGTTTGAATTACATTATTGGCGTCTACAGTTCGACCAGTATAATAGATAATCCGTCTAATTTCACCTGAACGATCAGGGACATTTGTTATTGGTGGGTCTTGTTCTGCGTTGACAGTTGATGGGTAATATGTGGGTCTAACACGAATATATTTTCCGGTATAAAACCCATTAACTGTTGACCCACCTGTTATTTCAACAGAATTTATTGTTCCGATATTTGGTTGTGTTAACACCAACGCTGGTTCTTCACGCCTTATACTGTAATTGTGTTTGGGGTCCCAACCCGTCCCATCACATTCTAAAGTATGATCACCACCACTGTAACTAATTATTTCACGTGAATCGTTTAGTGTTTCATTGTATATGAAACATCCTTGATAAGCGTTATCCCCGTTTCTTCCGTTTGGTACAAAAAGCCTAAGTAGGGACAAATCGCTGGGATCATATATAGTTAGTTCAACACCCGCTACAGGTACAGTAGAAAATGGTGGAGACACACAAATACGAGCAGTATTATTATTTAAATATTCATATGACGTTATTACGCGTTTTTCACCGGTTGGGATGGATTGTAATCCGATCATTGCTTTCAGATAATAATTATCAATTTCTGATATTTTGTTATTGGTGTTTTGTTGAACAATTAAAGAACATACTGAGGTTGTAATACCAAGTGTTGTTGGTATTACTTTTACGCTTACGTTTTCACCTGCAACTATATTCCCGTTGAAGTTATTACTTCTCCAAGAAGTAATTGGTGCTGCTAAAGAGACTGGGTCAACCGCACTGTCCGCAGTGCGTCTTCCTGATTGTGAAATCAGAACATCAAACTCACTGGCGTTTTCCCAATCTTTTCTGTTTCTGTAGGTACTGTCTATTTCTAAATATTGAGTGTTAGACATTTATTAGTTAAAATATTTTTTTTAAGTGTAGTTATAAATGTCTTCTTACGCAACTTCCGGACCAAAATGCCGAAAGTATGGAATGACTGCTCTAACTTGTAATAAAAAATTTCTTCAGCCTACGGATAAAGTGTACAAACAAAAACACACTACTATGTCCGAATACCCCTTTGAAGAACTTAATTTCGACACTTTGCCCGGGACGCATCACCCAGAAGACGTAAAGGCTTACAAAACTGATATACCACCTCATCGCGAGGGTTCCCATGAACATTTAGACGGATCGGCTACTATATCATCATGTAAATGTAATAATTAATATATTATAACAATATAATATATTTTAACCATCCTGGTATAGTTTATCGCGAAATTGAGTCAACAGACTCCCAAAAATATTCTTACCTTTTGACATTTTGTCACCGTCAATAAAGTTTGAACGGGAACGTTCTACTATTGGGCGGAATCCGGTGTTCAAAAGGTTCGACCTAATATCATCATTCTGGGAGAATTTTAGTTTAACAATTTTGTACAGAACCGATGTTTTAATATCATCCCAGTCAACTCTTAATTCTCGGTTATCTTCATTTTCTCCTATGAATTTGGCAATCAACGGTGTTTTGGAAAACTTTAGAGAATTCACATAATTAATATTCGTGGGGTCTTTGTATGCCTGAAAAGCGGCCTCTGCAGTAGGAAAATCTCCAAATCCCCTGATAGACACCGGGTGAATAGAACAGTTAGAAAACCCAACCGTCGGTCCTGTTTTGTACGCTTTGTAAAAATACAATGGTTCAAATAACTTGTGAACAAAATTCTTTTGAGACAGCGTCTGTGGGGAACCTAATGTCCTCCATTTTTCCCTCATTACACTACGTTTGCTGTGGCATTTCGTAGTGTTTTTCAAAGCATCATGTGGCGAGATGTTAAAAATGAAGCACAACAGACATGCGACCACTATCCCAGATCTCCCGTGACCACCTTTACAATGTACATATACTTTCTGACCCTTTTCCAGGTTTAAAATTATTTTAGAAACTTGAGATATAAATTTTGAGAATGATTTAATGTCTGTTGGTGTGCGGCGATCGGTGATCGGATAATTCAGTTGTGTATAATTTGTGTTATATGCCACAATCTTTTTTTCGTGACTGTGTGTTAAATTAACGAAGTATTTTACACCTTCGTTTTCTAGTTCATTGACGGAATCTTGCGTTGGGAAACTGCCAAATAACGCTCTATCCTTGATAAAGTAAGAACAACGATCCATTTTAAGTTTAACATTTCTTCCTATAAATGGTTAGAAATATCAATTTCTAAAATTGATATTTCATTTGTTTACCATGGTAAACAGTAAACAAAATGGGAAACGTACATTGTTCTAAATGCGGTATGGAGGCATATTTTTATAAGACACCTAATGAGTACCATTGTTCTGATCACGTAACAATGCATGGAAACATGAACTGTTCAGACTGTGCGAACCTGTATATAAGTGGTTGTAGACATCGTTACGTTTATTCCTTTTGTGGGAAAACTATGATTGAATATTAAGTAAATTATTTTAAAACTAATATTAGTTTTAAAAACACCTATAATAAATGAGACGAGTATTAGTATTTTGCCAACGGAAACAATCTTCTTACGAAGCACAACGTGTTAAATTAACTAACAAAACAATAGAAACCCAGTATTTTAAATATACAGATTCTTCCGAACCAACAAAATTTGAATTCATAACACCGTGTGTAGGGACTGATAAGGGTAATGGTTTATGTGCTGACTACATGATTGAATTTAAAATGGAAACGGTTAAAACACAGGAATTTGTAGAAGATAAAAAGGGTCAGTATGATGCTATTATATTAAACACATGTCCTTTTGCCCTTGTAGCATCTTTACAAAATATATATGGTATGAGTAAATTGTTAAAAAAAGGTGGGTCTGTGTATATAATGGCTGTTAGTAACACTAAAGATAATATGATAAAAGGCGACATAGATAGAATGTTGAGCCCAAAAGATAATTTAAAAATGAGACAATTTGAATGTTATTTCAAAAGAGAGAAGGGTGGGTTAGTTTTCACTAAATTAGATGAACCTACTAGCAAATCTAATTTATATTGGGCTGAGTTTGTTTGTAATATTGTGAAAAATAAAAGATTTTTAGTTTTAGAAACAAATTTGGCTTTTGTAGATATAGTACCACCGTATATTATTAATTTATACAAGTCTGCGGCGGAGTATGTACTTTTAACTAACAAAGGGGATTCTATACTTGCAAAAAAGGTATTATTTCTATGCGACTGTGTTCATTTAGATTAATAAAGTTTAAACAGTGTTTTTTTTTAATATAAATGACAGAATTAAGAATTCCTTTTTCTTTAAAGATAGTTGGTAGTGTTGCAGGTGTTCAATTTGAGGTG
>Ga0209425_10005823_pt1 | contig 11970 bp, 11 predicted proteins | sample COG_05_FD_184749 | JGI IMG/M metagenome (GOLD analysis project Ga0209425, IMG submission 184749) | Pelagic Microbial community sample from North Sea - COGITO 998_met_05 (SPAdes) (version 2) | ecosystem: Environmental > Aquatic > Marine > Neritic zone/Coastal water | place: Helgoland, sampling... | reverse complement strand
TAACTAGTTCATTATAAGCATTTATATCACCTTCTTGGAATCTCAGAATAAGTTTTTCGTCAGATAATTTAAACTTATCCTTCACTTTTAAAGACTCCATTGATAATATTTGTAAATTCTGCTTCATCTATAACTTTCTGTGTTTTTAGCTTAACATCAATTTCTGAAAAAATAGTAATTGCATTCTCAAGCTCTTCAAACGAATAGTTGCTTGATGCTCCACTTATTCTATTTACTACTTTTCCTCTTATATTTCTACTTGTTGCTTCTAATAATGTTCCATTGTTTTTTTTAGTTAAAAATATTGCTTCTATTATGGTAAACATTGCATTGATTAAATATGATAAACCATATTGATTTAAAATGGAAAGTCCACTTTCAAATATTGCATCAACTCTTCTGTCGCAAATAGCATAATTTAATTCCCATAATTGCTTATCTTTTTTAACACTGCTTGATTGATTAAGCATACTCATAAGATCTTCTTCTTTTGCGATTGCTAAGCTTGACTTGTTCATTTCATTATAAATAGCGGAAAAATTGTTACCAAAAATTTCTACAAGCTTTGAAGAATAAGTATTGTTTATATCAAGATCTAGTTCATCAGCAAATAATTTAATCCATTGTATCATTTCACTTTCAAAAGGAGTAGATATATCTATTGTATCTAAATACTTTTGAAACTCTTTTGTCGTGCTGTTCTTAATAATATTTGATTTTGATTTGTAATCAAATGTTAAAAAACTATGATCAATACATAAAATACGATGCGTATTTTTAGAATCGATTAATGATATTACAGCTTCTTTATCTTTTTTTGAGAGCTTATTGACATTTTTAATAATAATAAATTTGCTGATAGAAAATAGGTCTTGTGATCCAAGTGAATTAATTAATGATTCAATTTTATCTGTTTTATCTGAACAGTCGAATAGAAATAATTCTGTTTCACTTTCTAGCCTTTTTACAATTTGATCTTTAATATATAAATATAAAAAATCATTATCCCCCACTAGTAAATAATTTTTATCAAGCTCTAATGGTTTTTGACCCAATATTTTTAATGCTTTAATCATGTTTATTAATTCTCTTTTTGATCTGAAGAATAAGAGATGCCATAGCTCCCAGACTGAATGGATGTTTCATTCTCAAGATTAGCTCTAATTATTTTATCTTTTTTTGTCATTTTACTAACAAGAATTACTGCTAAAAAAGCAAGAATAAAGCTTGAGAGTCTTTCAGTAACTAATGATTGTAGATAGTCATTGCTCCCCCATATTACAGTTACAATTGATCCGGTCAAGAGCCCTGCAATAATTCCCTTTCTTGTTGTATTATTCCACCATAAAGATAAAATAATTGCAGGACCAAACGATGAGCCTAAACCACTCCATGCAAAACTAACTATTCCAAAGATTGTATCTCCTGAATATTCTGAATACATGGCTGTTGCATATGCAAATAAACCTAAGATAATTGTTATAAACCTAGTATTTGTCAACTTATCTGACTTTGTAGTTTTAATAATTTTATTTAGACCTAAGTCTTCACTGATTGCAGATGTCGATACTAGCAACTGTGAATCTGCAGTAGACATCATTGCTGCTACTGCTCCTGAAATTAATAATCCTGCAACCCATGCAGGAAGAAGTGTTTCAGCTAGTAGAGGCATTGCTATCTCAGTATCTTTTCCATAAAAAAATTCTTCTCCAAAATACCCAACAGCAATAATTCCAACCATAAATGCACCTGAAATACCTGGAATAGCCCAAAATGCTGCAATCCATTTAGCTTTTTTAATATCTGACACTGATTTAATAGCCATATATCTAATCAGTAAGTGAGGTTGTCCAAAATAGCCTAGACCCCAACTCATACCTCCGAGAGCAATAGATAATGCACTAAGGCCTGTTAAGCCTGCAAATAATGAATTTTTATTCATGTCATCAAAAGTTAATAGCTCAGCTATGCTTTGATCTAAAGATGAAAGCTCAATTAAACCAATAATTGGTAAAACTACCAATGTCCCGATCATAAGAACGCCTTGAATTAAATCAGTCCATGCGACTGCTAGTAGACCGCCAAGAATCGTATATATAATGATTATAATAGCACTAAGAGTAATTCCATATAATGGTTCGATTCCAAAAATAGTATTTAAAATCTTTCCTGAACCATGAAATTGAGCAGATACATAAAAAGTGAAAAATATCCCTATAATTAATGCTGATATTATCTTAATTAATCCTGATGTATCATTAAATTTTTTCTCAAGGAAATCTGGGATAGTTAATGAATCAAATTTTTCGGTCTCTTTTCTTAGTCTTTCTGCAATTAGAAACCAAGAAGAAATGATTCCAATTGTAATTCCTATTACTGCCCAAATTTCTCCATAACCAATAGCTATCGCTGCACCAGGAAGTCCCAAAAGAAGCCATGCTGATTCCCCTGAAGCTCTTTCAGAAAATGCGGTAACCCAAGGGCCAAGCTTTCTTCCAGCTAGCAAGAAGTCTAATTGAGAAGAAACAAATTTATTTGACATAACACCTACGAGGATAATCATTAAAAGGTATATTATAAAAATTACTTCGATCATGAGATTAGGCTCACCAAAATGCAATAAATACCAAACCACCAAAAATTGAACTTTTTAAGAAATTGAACAAGAAAAAATAAACTTAAATATCCAAATATAAATGAAGACATAAAAAGTCCAAGCGCATTTGCAACGCTAATTGCTTCAAACCCATTAGAAAATAATAATTCATAAAATATTGAAAGAACTATAATTGGGATAACCATGAAAAAACAATATTGTATAGATTTTTCTTTATCTAAACCCATCATTAACGCAGAACTGATTACCATCCCAGATCTTGAAATACCAGGCAAGATTGCTATTGATTGAAATAATCCCAAAAGTAATGCTGATTTGAGGTTTAGTTTTAATGAAAAAGAGTTTTTTAATAAACTCATTATTATAATTAAAAATCCATTTGCCAATAATGAATACTGTACAAATTGATAATTGAAAAACTGTTCGAAGTCAAAAATTAGTCCACAAATAACCGCAGGGATTGTTGAGATAGTTAAAAATTTCAGAGTATTAGTATGAAAAAAATCGTTTTTATTTTTTGATGAAAAAAAAGATGCTTTGTAAAATAAAAGTATGCTAAAAAGGGTTCCAAAATGAGCAATGATTTCAGCTGAAGCCCCTTCATTGTTAATTTTCAAAATATCTTGAAATAAAACAAGGTGACCCGAACTGCTTACAGGAAAAAATTCAGTTAATCCTTGTATCATTCCCAGTATAATAAAATTAATTAATTCATTCATAATAAATCCAGCCTATCAACCTCTTTGAAGTTTTGTCTCTTCTGTAGGAATGATAATATTCATTTTCATAAGTACATTCTTTGATATCGCTAACATTTTTAATTCCTAAATTCTTTAACTGTGAAGTCGCTATTCCCTTTAAATCCAAAAAAAGTTTATTATTTTTTTTAGCAATAAATTTACTTTCAAAATAATCAAAAAATTCATCTTGAACCTCATAATTCTTCTGGGAAATAGATGGCCCTATAAGAACCTGAATAGTAGAAATATCCTTTATGTTGTTTTTAATAACTTTATATGTTTCTTTAATTATTCCTCTTTTTAACCCCTTCCATCCCGCATGTACTACTCCTATAATAAAAGGTGATTCATTATAGAAAAAAATTGGTAGGCAATCAGCAGTTTTAATTTTTAAACATATATCTTTATTCATTGTAAGCATACCGTCAGTATCCTTGCAAAAAAGATTTTTATTGTTAACTAGTTGAACATTTTTTGAGTGCGTTTGTTGCATAGATGCTTCAAGTTTTTCATTCTTAATTCCATCAATTTGATTATTTGAAAAAATTATTTTTATTTTTTTTGATTTTATTTTTTTTGAAAATTCAAAAAACATATATCAATTAGCATTATAAATTTTTCTATTAGAAAATCTTATAATTTTTGGAGAAGTATTAGAATTGGATGAGGAAAAATTAAAGCTCCTAGTTATACCGTCAAAATTAGTATTTGTATTAAAAATAAATTGATCATTTTTAAAACTATTATTTAATAAATAATTTGAAAAATCAAACCCAAAATGAAATGCATTATTTAAAGAACTATTGTAATCATATTCATTTCTTTTAACATATTTTGGCAAATAATTTGTTACAAAAATCATATCAGAGATATGAGGAGAAATGCTTTCTTCTTTTAATAAATCAAGGTCTAACCAATTTTCATTTCCCATTAATTGTGCATCAAGATTTGATAAAGATACTTGTGATGCTACAAACTCTAATGAGCTATCATTTATTGGATAAAAAATACCATCTATAGTCTCTAATACTACTTTAGTTGAATCGATTGAGTCTTCTTCTTCAATATTAAACATATCATAAACTTCGTTATTGTCTACATCAAACATTGAATCTAAAACGTCTATATCAACACCCAAGAATTCTTGATATTCATTTTTTGTTTCAATATCCCAAGCAATATTTCTTAATTCCTTAAAATTTGGACGTAAATCAATTACATTATTCTCTTCATACCAACCTATATAGACAGGTTCTTTGTTTAGCTTGTCCATAGCTAAAAGAAATGAATCTACCTCTTTAATACCCAAATCTGTTCTTGGAGCAATAATAGCTATATTATTCAATTCTGAATCACTTAATACATGATTAGCTAATAATTGATTTTTGAAATCAATAGATGACTTAAGTTGATAAATATTTTTATTTATTTTTGATAAATCTGATAAATTACTAAACGGAGAAAAGATTGGAACATTGGTGTTAGAAACCGAGCTAGAGCCAGCTATAAGATTTTCATCAGAAAAAGGTCCAACAATGGCACTTACATTATGCTTAGATACCAGATCCTTAAATGCCTCAACAGTTAAAATTGGATTACTATAATTATCTATAACAATAAATTGAACTTTTTCTCTTTGTTCAGATATTTGATTTGCTTCAAAAAGACCTTCCAAAAAAGCGTTTGAAATTTCTGAATTTTCACCTGAAAGTGGAAGAACTACTCCGACCTTCCTTGAGAAGGTTGTTTTTGAATCTATATTTCTATTTAAAAAATTGTAATTACCTCTAAACTCTCGATCTAGCATGCTTAAATTTATTTTATTAAATGTTTCGCTAATATTTGCTAATCCATCAAAAGCTAAAGTAAAAGACTGTGCTAATAAGATAATATTTTTATTGCTTTCACTTTCCTCAGTTACTAAATATAATTCTAGTAAATCATAATCTAAATTAAGCGGTATTAATTTAGCTACCCTTCTATTGATTGTCTTTTTTGACTTAGAATCAATATTATCTCTTTTAGCATCGAGATAACTTTTAAATGCAAAATCATAGTACCCTTTTACAGAATAAATATCTCCAATAGTTAAATAAAATGATGTTCTTAAATTTGCAGGCAAACTAAGTGGATTAATTTCTTTTGCTTTATTAAGCGCTAAATCTAATTCGTTAAGATTATACAGAGCTTTGACTTTAATTACTTCTGCATGATTTGAATAGCTAGTATTTAAAATTTCACTGTCATTAATTTTCTTGATAACGGCATTATTTCTTTGTCTATTTAGATCATCAATGAGTGACTCAATAAATTTTTCGTTAGCTTCATCGTCAAAAGATTGAGCAAAAAGAGTGCTTATTAATGTTATAAATAGTAACAATTTCATTACAATTGAAATATAAGGTATTTAATCAGTTTTGAATACATTTACATGCATGCTATTTACTCAAAAATTACTCTACGGTCACAGACTTTGCTAAATTTCGAGGTTGGTCCACATTGAGTTTTTTACTAACTGCAATATAGTATGCAAACAACTGGAGAACTATTGTTGCCATAATAACAAACATATAATGATTTGTTTTAGGAACAACGATTAAATCATTTGCGAGATTTTTCAATATCTTATCCTTAGAATCTGTAATAATTATGATTTTCCCTTTTCTGGACTTTATCTCTTCAATATTAGATATTATTTTCTCATAAGTTTTATCTTTTGTCACAATAAATACATTAGGCATGTCTTTATCTACTAAAGCAATTGGTCCATGTTTCATCTCTGCTGCTGGATAACCTTCTGCGTGTATATAAGATATCTCTTTTAATTTTAAAGCACCTTCAAGGGCAACAGGGAAATTTAACCCTCTGCCTAAATACAAGAAATCAGATGCGTTTTTATATTTTAAAGCAATCTTTTTAATATCCAATTCTTTCTTTAAAACTGATTTTATTTTTTGAATAGAACCATTGTAGTCTAGATGTGCTTTAATAGAGCTTTTGCTCATCTTATCTGTGGAATAAGCTAATTTAAGAGCAAGTAAATACAGAATAGTTATTTGCGCTGTGAATGCTTTGGTTGAAGCAACTCCTACCTCGTGACCGCACCTTGAAAATACGCCGCAATCTGTTTCCCTAGAAACAGAACTACCTGGGACATTGCATATTCCAAGAGTTATTGCACCAGCATCGTTAGCTTTTTGAATAGCTGCAAGCGTATCAGCAGTTTCACCAGATTGTGAAATAGCAATTACTACACTATTATTATCGATTAGTGTTTTATTATATCTAAATTCAGATGCATACTCTACATGTACTGGCACTGCTGCAAATCTTTCGATTAAATTTTTTCCAATTAATCCAGCATGCCATGAGGTTCCACACGCTGTAATAAAAATTTTATCAGCCTGTTTAATTTGTGGCCAATATTCACTTAAGCCTTGTAAAAGAATGCTATTCTTCTTTATTCTACCATTGATTGTATTTGATATTGTATCAATCTGTTCATGGATTTCTTTATGCATAAAAAATTCAAATTTTCCTTTATCATAATCATCAATTTTAATATCAACTTTTTCAACTTTTTTAGGCAAACTTATATCCTTATCAATTGAGGTAATTTTGTAATCAGTGCCATCAATAATTGCCATTTGGGAATCTTCAAGATAGATAATATTTTGAGTATGCTTGATTATTGGTGAAATATCACTTCCAATAAAAAATTCTTTGTCTTTAACTCCAAGCACTAAGGGACTTCCTTTTCTGGCTGCAATCATCATATCAGGGGATTGTTTATTTATAACAACAATTCCAAATGCCCCATCTACGCGCTGAAGAGCTGCTCTTACAGACTGTTCAAAAGTCATTTTTCCATTCTTTAAGAAATATCCAACCAACTGAACTAAAACCTCGGTATCGGTTTCGGACTTAAATTTAATTTTTTTTGATTTTAAAAACTTTTTGATAGGTGCATAATTTTCAATAATACCATTGTGTACTATTGCAATATCTCCTGATTGATCTCTATGCGGATGAGCATTAATTTGGTTAGGTTTTCCATGAGTAGCCCATCTTGTATGAGCAATTCCTACACCTCTGCAATCTTTGATAATACCGCTTGCATTCAAGCCTTCTTCTAGTTGCTTTACTTTTCCACTTCTTTTAGTGATACTTACCTTGCCATTTTTATCTAAACAAGCTATGCCTGCAGAATCATATCCTCTATATTCTAGACGATGAAGTCCGTCTAATAAAATTGGATAACAGTTTTTATGTCCTTTATATGCTACTATGCCACACATGTTAAAATATACATTGAATTCAATTAAAATTTGGGTGTTAATTTGAGCAACATTTTTACATTTCCTCTTTGGTACTTCTGTGAATCTAATGCTATTTCTTTAAAGCCATACTTATCATAAAGGTTCCTAGCTATGACAAGCGAATCATTAGAAATAAGAAATATTTGCACAGCTTTTTGCTCAATAGCAAATTCAATACATCTATCCATTAATAAATTGGCCACTCCTTTTCCCCTAAAATTATTCTTAACTGTCATTTTAGCAAGTTCATAAATCTTATTTGAACTTTTAATCATAGCAACTGTACCAATCACTTCATTTGAACTCAAGGCAAAAAATACTTCTCCACCATTTATAACAATTTTTTCAGGATTGAGTAGATCTTTTTTATCTGAATCTTCTAATACCCAAGATTCTTCTATCCATACTTTATTCAGTTGATAAAATTGATTGGAATACTGACTTTGAAAGCCAATTACAGATAGATTGCTTATTCCCATTCAATAGTTGCTGGGGGCTTACCAGTGCAATCATACACTACTCTACTAATTGAAGATAATTCATTTATAATTCTATTAGATACTTTGCCAATAAATTCATAAGGCAAGTGTGCCCATGTGGCAGTCATAAAATCTACTGTTTCTATAGCCCTTAAAGCTAGCACATCTTCATACCTTCTCTCGTCTCCTACAACACCAACAGATTTTAAAGGAAGGTATACAACAAAAGCCTGGCTAAGACTATCATATAAATTATGTTTCTTTAATTCGTCAATGAAAATTTTGTCAGCTTTTTGCAATATACCTATTCTAGTTTCATTTATATCTCCCATAATTCTAATTCCAAGACCTGGACCTGGAAAAGGATGTCTAGAAAGAATATGGCTTGGTGTATTTAATGCAGCTCCAATTTTTTTAACCTCATCTTTAAAAAGCTCTCTAATAGGTTCTAATAATTTCAAATTCATTCTATTGGGAAGTCCACCAACATTGTGATGAGACTTAATTACACTAGAATTATGATTGTCCGAAGATGATTCAATAACATCAGGATAAATAGTTCCCTGAGCTAACCATTTAATACCTTGAATCTTTTTTGCTTCACTTTCAAACACATCTATAAAAGTATTTCCGATTATTTTTCTCTTTTTTTCCGGATCAATTATTCCAAAAAGATTTGATAAAAATAATTCTGAAGCATCTACAAGTCTAATATCTATATTTAACGCTTCAAAAGTAGACATGACCTCTTCAACCTCTCCAAGCCTTAAAAGACCATGATCAACAAAAATGCAAATTAAATTTTTATTAATTGCTTTATGCAGCAACATTGCTACTACAGAAGAATCGACTCCTCCAGATAATCCCAATAAAACTTTCTCATCTTTAACCTGTGATTTTACGTTTGAAACCATCGATTCGACAATATCTGAATTAGACCAGTTTTTTGAACAACCACATATTTTGAAAATAAAATTAGATAGTATTTTTTCACCTTGATTTGTATGGGTTACCTCTGGATGAAATTGAAGACCGTAAATATTTTGATTGATATTTTGAAAACCTGCAATAGTACAACTTGATGATGAAGCAATTATTTCAAAATCTTTGGGAAGAGTGGTAACCTTGTCTCCATGACTCATCCACACATCAAGCATACCTTCATTTAAATCAACTCCATCAAACAATACTGATTTATTTGATAAAGATATTGAAGCATGTCCAAATTCTCTTATATCAGATGTGGAAACCTTTCCGCCAAGCTCTTTAGCTGATGTTTGCATTCCATAACAAACTCCTAAAATTGGAATGTCTGAATTCAGCAAATCAAAATTAACTTTCTGTGCAGTATTACTTGTAACTGTTTCAGGTCCTCCAGACAAAATAATGCCCAACGGATTCATTTCAATAATTATCTTTGCAGATAAAGAAGAAGAAACAACCTCAGAGTAAACACCAATTTCCCTTACTCTACGAGCAATTAATTGAGTGTATTGTGAGCCAAAATCTATAATTATAATTTTATCTTTATTTTTCATTGAAGCACATCCAGCACATCTGATATTTTTTTCTTTAAATTTTTGCGATCAACTACAAAATCAATAAATCCTTTTTCTTTTAAAAATTCAGATGTTTGAAAATGATCAGGCAAATCCTGATTAGTAGTTTGCTTAATAACGCGTTGACCTGCAAAACCAATTAAAGCTTTGGGTTCTGCAATAGTTATATCTGCTTGCATTCCAAAGCTTGCTGTAACACCTCCAGTAGTAGGATAAGTTAAAATTGATATATACAAACCGCCATTCTGCGAAAATTTTGCTAGATGTGTGCTAATTTTAGATAATTGCATTAAAGAGAGTGCTCCTTCTTGCATGCGCGCTCCACCAGATTGACATAGAATAATTAAAGGATATTTTTTTTCGCTAGCAAAGTTGATAGCTTTTGATATTTTTTCTCCAACTGCACTCCCCATGCTTCCACCAATAAATTTAAAATCCATGATACAAAGCACTATATTTCTATCATTAACTTTTCCATAAAAGCAATTTACAGCCTCTTTATTTTTAGGAAATTTTTTTAAAATATCTTCATAAGACTTATTTGCTTTAAATGCGAGCATGTCAATAGAAGATATATTTGAAAATAATACTTCGGATTCACCGTCTAGAATGATTTCTTGATATTTTTTACTTGAAATAGGAAAATGAAAATTACAGTGATGACAAATAGAAAAAGATGCTTCTAATTCAGGATTATAAAGAATTTCTTCGCAGGAACATTTTCTCCACAAATCGCTAGGGAGATCTTTTTTAGTATTTTGTTCAATATTTTGTTTTTTTCGAGTAAACCAGTTCATCTTATTTTACTTCAAAGTTACCAACATAATTTGGAACTAAGTTGTCTAAAGATTTTGTTTTTAACAACTGATAATTACTATCAGCAATTTCAATTAGATTTTCAACTTTTAGATTTATAAGCTCAATATCTAAGTTTTTTAATTTGAATTCATTGAAATAATTTTCTGGACCATTATAAATAATTTTTCTTTTCAATTTTAATACTTCATCAATTAGGACTGTTCTCTGCTTTGAATTGCATTTTAAAAAATTATCTTCAACGTTATAATCGGATAAATAGAATGTTTTTCCATGTGAATAAATCAAAACGTAAGCGCTAGCGCCTTTAAAATTATACACTAAAGAATCAAAAGTTGATATAGGTATTATTGGAATATCTAAAGACATTGCTAATCCTTTTGTATAACTCATTCCAATCCTTAAACTGGTAAATGATCCAGGCCCAGTTGATATACATATAGCATCTACATCTGTGCGGATTAAAGAATTTTCTTTTAGGATTTGATTAACTAGTAAAGGTAAGGCATTAGCAGTATCATTTATCTTTGTTGAAGAAAGTTTTGATATTTTACCACTTACAAACAATCCTATCGTAAGTTTTTTTGAGGATGATTCTATTGCTAGTAAATTCATTTTATAATATCAATTGATCTTTTATTTTCGTCAATAAGTGTAAATTTTATTTCTATTTTATTATCAATATCAAATGTATCTAACAGTTCTGGCCATTCGATTATACATAATCCAGATTTACTTGAAAGATATTCTATTCCTCCAATTTCAAGAAATTCAGATATAGATTTTAATCGATATAAGTCAAAATGATATATAAAATTAGTAGAAGTTGAATATTCATTCAAAATTGGATATGTAGGTGATTGTACTTCGTTGGTAAAACCTAATCCATCAGCAAGTCCCTTGGTAAAAGTTGTTTTCCCTGATCCCAAATCTCCTGTCATAAAAATTACAGTTCCAAATTCAATACTCTTTGAAAAGTTATTTGCAAACTGAATTGTATCTTCAGGACTATTTGATGTATATGATGTGGTGTTTTTTTGCATATGGAATAATATACAAATATAAGATAAAAATAAATACCGGCAATGTCCTACTCTCCCGCACTAGTCTCCCGTGAAGTACCATCGGCGCTATAGAGCTTAACTTCCGTGTTCGAGATGGGAACGGGTGTGGCCTCTATGCTATTGTCACCGGTAAGCTTTATGGAAATTAACAACGAACGATTCAATCAATTAAAACACAAGTCATAAAAAACTATTGAAAAAGCCTTCGAAAAATTAGTACTACTTGGCTGAATACATTACTGTACTTACACCTGTAGCCTATCAACGTCGTCATCTTCAACGATTCTTATTATCTTACGATATGAGAAATCTAATCTTAGGATGGGCTTCGTGCTTATATGCTTTCAGCGCTTATCCCTTCCAAACGTAGCTACCC
>Ga0209425_10005816_pt1 | contig 11988 bp, 16 predicted proteins | sample COG_05_FD_184749 | JGI IMG/M metagenome (GOLD analysis project Ga0209425, IMG submission 184749) | Pelagic Microbial community sample from North Sea - COGITO 998_met_05 (SPAdes) (version 2) | ecosystem: Environmental > Aquatic > Marine > Neritic zone/Coastal water | place: Helgoland, sampling... | reverse complement strand
AAAGTTAGTTTACTTTTAATACTTGGATTCCCATATCTCATCGCAAAATCAACTTGAACTTTTGAACTTTCAATTTTTTCACTAAGTTTTCTAGATTGGCTTTTGGTGTAATAACGTAACGGCGATTCGTTAGTATCTTTCATCCAGATTTGCTTATATGCATGAGCGGTTTTCGAAGGTCTTAAGTTTAAAATAAATAAATTAAGAATCACTTGCCATAAAATAGGGTTTACCTCGATTACTCTTCGATCTGATAAAAATTCTTTTAAATATTTTCTTATATCTAGCCAACTAGTAGAGTCGGGAGTTCCAAGATTAACTATCAGGACTCCTGTTTTACCAAACTTTACTTTTGGATGATTTATATCATTCATAATTAATTATATTCTTTCACAAAATTAATAAGTTTTTCAAGCTTATTTGGATTAGTTTCTGGCAATAAGCCATGTCCTAAATTAAAAATATATGGATAATCTTTAAATATTTTTAAAAATTTTTCTGCTTCTTGGAAAATAACCTTTTCTTCTAAAAGCAATATGTTTGGGTTCATACCGCCCTGTATACAAACATTATTAAGGTTTTCCCTAGCCCATTCAGGGTCTACGTCATAGTCAATGTTTAAACAGTCTGGTTTAACAATATTTAAAAATTCGGAATAATTTTTTTTTATTCCTTTTGGGAAGCAGATAACTGGAATATTGTTGATGTTACAAAAATCTACTATTTTCTTATTTGGCTTATAACAATAATCAGAAAGAAGATGTTTGGGTAAAAGACCTGCCCATGAATCGAAAATCTGAACAACGTCAGCACCTGCTTTTATTTGATTTTTTATATGCTCACAAAGAAATATATTTATTTTTTCTAACATTAAACTAATTTCGTTTTTTTTATTTTGTAAAATATCATGATCTAAAATATTTTTTTCTTTCTTTAATTTCAACATATAAATAATTAGTGTCCAGGGAGCTCCAACAAAAGATATTAAAGATTTGTCTTTATTTAATATTTTTCTTGTTTTTTTTATTGCATCATATGTTGGTTTAAGTTTTGCAATATATTGATTTATTTCATTATTTAAAAAAATATTTAAATTAAAGTTTGATAAAATTGGTCCTTTGTCTTTTATAAAATTTACATCTTGGCCAAGAGCATATGGAACCATTAAAATATCTGAAAAAATTATAGCAGCGTCTAAATTAAATCTATTTATTGGTTGTAGAGTTATTTCTGAACTTAAATCACTATTTAAACAGAGTTTAATAAAATCAGTATTTCTCGATCTAATCTCACGAAATTCGGGTAGATAACGACCTGCTTGTCTCATAAACCAAACAGGAACACAAGATGTGTTTTTATTAATTAAAAAGTTTGTTAATTTCATAGTTAATATAATTATATATTTATAAGTGTATTATTAGTAGTAGGGCATGTTGGTTAGTCATATAAGTATTTATACATATTTTTGCACATTTTATTCATAATAAAAGGCAATATAAATCAAATGTTTATCTAATATATGAATTATTATTAACAACAAAGAGAATAAAAAAAACCACTATCAACATCTAACTAAATGTTAAAAGTATGTTAATCAATGTTAATATCTTTTTAGCTAAAAGAAAAAATATGTATAATAAAAATTTGTTATCAAAATATAAACAATTTTATGCACGAAAAATACAATGTATATCTTATATCTGACTCCACAGGGGAAACCTTAGATAGAATATTTTTGTCTTTAAAGTCGCAATTTTTAAACTTTAATTACAATAAAAAGGAATTTGTATTTGTAAGAACAGAACAACAAATTGATAAAATTATTAATGAATCCAAAGAGTTAGAAAACTCAATTATCTTATATACGATTGTTGAAACTAAGTTAGCTAAATATATTTCTCAACAAGCAGAGAATAATAAAATAACTTGTTTTGGAATTTTAGGTAATCTTATTTTATCTTTTTCTAAATTGTTAAATCAAAAAGCTAGCCATACACCAAGCGCACAACACGTTTTAGATGATGATTATTATAAAAGAATAGAGGCTATTCAATTTACAATGACGCATGACGATGGGAAAAAAACAGAGGATATTAAAAATTCTGACATTATTCTGCTTGGTGTAAGCAGAACGAGTAAAACACCAACAGCGATATATTTAGCAAACAGGGGATATAAAACGACAAATATTCCACTTGTCTTAAATCAAGAAATACCAGAAATAATTAAGCAAAAAAAATTAAACATATGTGTAGTTGGATTATACGCAGACCCTGATAGATTGTCAGACATAAGAAGAAATAGAGTTGCTATTATGAACGATACAAGAATTCCTACTTACACTAACTTAGATTCGATTAAAAAAGAAGTAGATGATTCAAAAAAATTATTTAAGAAAAATAATTGGCCTACAATTGATGTTACAAGAAAATCAGTAGAAGAAACCGCTGCAGCTATTATTAAAATTTATGATATTCAAAAAAGTCAATGAAGATAATACTAGCTTCTAAAAGTGGTGTAAGAAAAAAGATCTTAAATGAAAATAAGATTGAGTGTGATGTAGTTCACTCAAATGTAGACGAAGATCAAGCTAAAGATTCTTTTAATGATCTTGGCGCAAGTCCATTAATAATTTCTAAAAATCTTGCAGAGCTAAAATCTGTAAAAGTCAGTAACAAACACCCAGGCAGATTAGTGCTTGGTGCAGATAGTGTCGTCTCATTAAATAATAATTTAATTAACAAACCTAAAACACGTGCAGAAGCTTTGGATATATTAAAAAAATTAAATGGATCTTTACATTTTTTAATAAGCTCAGTCTGCATTTCAAAAAATGGTTCTATGATTTGGAATTATACAGATACCTCAGAGTTAAAAATGAAAAAACTCTCTGATCAAGATTTAGAAAGATATCTTGATGGCGTTAAAACAGAAACCCTACTATCTTATGGTGTTTACCAAATAGAGGCCGGAGGACTTGAATTATTTGAGAGTATAAAGGGTGATAGAAATTCAATAATGGGTTTGCCAATAAAACAAATAATAAACTATATTAAGCAATATCAAAATGAATAAAAAAAAATACGCAATTATAGGAAATCCTCTATCCCACTCGTTATCCCCTATTTTGCATAACTATTGGTTCAACAAATATAATATAAATGCGGAATATCATTTATTAGAAATTAAAGAAAAAGAAATTTTAAAAATTATTGAACTCATAAAAGAAAAAAAAATATTCGGTATTAATGTAACACTTCCATATAAACAAAAAGTCATTCCTTATGTCGATAAATTGGTTAATGATGCTAAAATAAGTAACTCAGTAAATACGATCTATTTAAATAATGAAAATTTGATCATAGGTGACAATACTGATATTTATGGACTACAAGCAGGTTATTTTAATAAAATAATAGACATTAAATTAAGAAATTCTAAAGCATTAATTATTGGAGCCGGAGGTGTCTCACCCTCAGTAATTGTTGCATTAAAAAAGAGTAACATAAATAATATTTCGTTAATAAATAGAACAAATGATAAATCTTTTTTTCTAAAAAAAATGTTTCCTGATTTAAATATATGTAAATGGTCAAATTTAAATAATATTGTTAAAGATTATGATATTATTGTAAACGCAACTAGTCTTGGTTTAAAGAATGGAGAAGAGTTTGATGCTTTATTTGAAAGTTTTAAAGAATCTATGATCTACATAGATACAATATATAATCCACTAGAGACAAAAATGATAAGGCATTTAAAATCAAAAAAAATCAAAACATACAATGGTTTAGATATGTTCATATATCAAGGTCAAAAGAGCTTTTACTTGTGGAACAAAGTTAATCCAGAAATAGATGATAATTTAATAAGTTTACTAGCTTCGAAATTAAAATGATTAAAATAGGAATAACAGGGTCACTAGCATCTGGTAAATCAACTGTAGCCAAAATAATATCAAGAAAATATCCGTTATTTAGTGCAGATACAGCTGTCAAAGATTTATATAAAGAAAAGAAATTTATTTTTAAAATAAAAAAAATATTTAATATTAAAAATAAAAATATAAAAAACGAAATTAAGAAAATTATACAAACAGATAGTTCAAAACTTAGAAAATTAGAGTTAATAGTTCATCCGCTTGTGCGAAAAAAAATGAAAACCTTTACTACAAGGAATAAAAAAAATAAGACCTTAGTTTATGAAATACCTCTTTTAATTGAATCTAGCTTGATGAGAAATTTTGATACTATATGGTTTGTTTGTGCAAAAAAGAAAATTAGATTAAAAAGATATATTCAAAAAAGAAAAGGTCTGAAGTCCATATTTTTTATTTTAGATAAAAGACAAATGAGTGTAAAAAAGAAAATCAAACATAGTAATAAAGTAATATATAATAATGGTTCTTTAAAAAAATTAAAAAAAGATGTTAGTTTTTTAATTAAAGATTATGAGTGAAATATTTTTAGACACAGAAACAACTGGCCTATCTTTTAGAGAAGGTCATAAGATTGTTGAAATAGCCTGTATCGAGACACAAGATGCCATCCCAACTAATAATGTTTTTCATAAATTAATTAACCCTGAAAGAGACATGCCCCTTGAAGCTTTTAATATTCATGGTTTTTCAGCTGAATTCCTCAGCAAGAAAGAAACATTTCCTAAAATTGCTGACGATTTTATAAAATTTATTAAAGATAAAAAACTTATTATTCACAATGCTCCTTTTGATGTTGGGTTTTTAAATCATGAACTTAAATTGCTAAAAAAAAATGAAATAAAAAAAGAAAATATTATTGATACCTTAGATTTAGCAAGGAAAAAATATTCAGGCGTTTCAAATTCACTTGATGCCTTGTGTAAAAGATTTAATATCGATTTATCTAGAAGAACCAAACACAATGCCTTGTTAGATTGTGAGCTTCTTCGAGAAGTTTATATTAACTTGTTAGATATTAAAGAACCACGTTTAGTTTTTTCTAGCGATGACAGTAAGGTTGATAATATAAACAATACTTCTAAAAATATAAATTATTGCAAGAAAATAATTAGCCCGAGTAAAGAAGAGCAATTAAAGCATAAAAGTTTTCTAAAAAAAGAAATGAAAAAGAACTATTTTTAATTTCTTGTTTTATTGTAAAGTTTTTTAAAATCTACATTTTCATCAATTTTTATTTCTTTAAAACCAGATACTTCAAAAATAAATATAAATATTTTTCTAATCTCAGGATAAATTTCTGTTGGAACTTTAATCAATATAATTTCTTCTAAATTTTTTTTGTTGGAAATATCACCGTCTACTTCAACCACTGCAGAATATATTATTTTTGTGTTTATTGTTTCAAAATCATTTTTAATAGGATTTAAAGATAGAGTTACTTCCACCTCTAATATACTATTTTTCACTTGGTTGCTTTTAATATCTATATTAATTTTATAATTAGAAATATTTTTTGATAGTAAAAAAAATGTTTTAGGATTTGGTATTTCAAATTTAAGATTTTTAATATATTTTGCAATAATTTTATAATTCATCGTCATCCTTTTTATCAATTATTTCCCCATCTATAATGTTCGAGTTTTTTGTTTTATTTTTATAATTTTTATTAATAAATATTTTGATTAATATTGCCCTAGAAAAAGGAACAAGTATTATAAAACCAATTATATCAGTTAGAAATCCTGGAAATATTAAAAGAAATGCTGCAAAGGCAATTGATGCTCCAGACAAAATTTCATATAATGGTGCTTTGTTTTGATAAATATTTGTTATCCCAGATCTAATAGTGCTCAATCCTTGAATTTTTGCAAAGTAAACACCTACTGCTGCTGTTAAAAAAATTAATAAAATAGTATTCAGTGCCCCAACATACTGTCCTACTTTGATCATTAAAAAAATTTCTATGACCGGAATGCCTATAATTATTAGTAATAATGAGTTCATTTGCCTATTACAAAAATATATTAATAATGTATATTTATCAAATAATGAGTAATAATTTTGGTTATATTGACATAATTTTGTTAGCAATGATTGCTGGGTTCATCATTTTAAGATTGAGAAATATCTTAGGAAGAAAAACTGGTCATCAGGATAAGGTTTTTTCTGATTTTGCCGAAAAAAAATTTAAGGAATTCAATCAACCCAAAAATAAAACTGAACAAATCAAAGAGACTGGCCTTGAGGGCGAGCAAAAGAAAATATTTTTGAAAGGTGCAGATATTGCCTATGAAACAATTATCACTGCTTTCGCAGCCGGTGATCAAAAAAAATTAAATAACTTATTAACTACAAGTATGCGAAATAGTTTTGAAGATGCCATTATACAAAGAAAAAAAGATAACATAAAGTCAGAATTAACGTTTATAGGAATGAAAAATTCTCAACTAGAAAAATTTGAAAAAGTTAAAAATGAATTTTATGCAACCGTAAAATTTGTATGTGAAATTATTTCAGTAAAAAAAGATAAAGAAGATAAGATTTTATCAGGTGATCCTGATAAAATTAAAATTGTCATAGATTATTGGAAATTTTCTAAAAGTGTAATTAGTAAAAGCCCTACTTGGCAATTGTGTGAAATTATTAGTAAGTGATTAAAAAAGAAGATATTTCAAAAATAGACAAACAGGACTGGGATGACTACACTAAAAATCCAAAAGATGTTATTAATAAAGATTTAGAATCCAGTAATACTATTCATAAAAAAAAAAGATATAAATTTGACTTACATGGCTATACTTTAATTCAGGCAAATGAAAAAGTTAAGGAAATTATATCTGCATGTATAAAAAATAATTATAAAGAAATCTTATTAATTACTGGAAAAGGAATTCATTCAAATACAGATCATGATGTATATACATCAAGCAAGATGAGTAAGCTAAGGTACTCTATTCCTGATTATATTAAATCACAAAAAGATTTAACAGACAGTATATTAAAAATTTTACCAGCTGATCAAAGAGAAGGTGGAGATGGTGCTCTAATTATTGAATTGAAATAATTATAAAATAAATTTAGATAAATCTGTGTCTTGAACTAAATCACCTAAGTTATTTTTAACATAAGCTTTGTCTATGACAATTGTCTCACCAGCTTTGTCTGAAGCATTAAAACTTATTTCATCCAAAACTTTTTCTATTATTGTATGTAGTCTCCGTGCTCCAATATTTTCCACTGAAGAGTTAACCTCAGCAGAAAGTTTGGCAAGCATATCGATGCCGTCGTCTGTAAACTTTAAATCAACATTTTCAGTTTTTAGTAAAGCTTTATACTGCTTGATTAAGCTATTATCCGGTTCTTTTAAAATCCTTTTAAAATCCTCCTCATTTAATGCACTAAGTTCAACTCTAATTGGCAGCCTACCTTGCAGTTCAGGTAATAAGTCTGATGGTTTAGCTAATTGAAATGCTCCTGAAGCAATAAATAAAATATGGTTAGTTTTTATAGTACCGTGTTTGGTATTTACAATAGTTCCCTCTATCAAAGGCAACAAATCTCTTTGCACTCCTTCTCTAGAAACATCTCCACCAACTCTGTCTCCTCTAGCAGAAACTTTATCGATTTCGTCTAAAAAAACAATCCCATTTTCTTCTGTATGTTTTTTTGCTTCTTTTATAATTTTGTCTTCTTCGATCATTTTGTCTGATTCTTGGGCGACAAGAATATTATGAGATTCTTTTACAGTCATCTTTTTTTTCTTACCTTTTTTCCCACCCATTGATTTTCCAAGCATATCACCAATATTGACCATACCTAAATTTGCTCCTGGCATTCCTGGAATTTCAAAACTTTGCATACTTGTGGCTGATTCACTTACTTCAATTTCAATTTCATTATTATCTAAATCCCCACTTCTTAATCGCTTTTTAAAACTTTCTCTTGTTGCTACACTTGCTTTGTTACCAACTAAGGCATCTAAAACTTTCTCTTCAGCAGCGTGTTGTGCTTTAGCATTAACTTCTTTTCTTTTTTTCTCTCTTTCCATCGCAATAGCTATTTCAATTAGATCTCTAATAATTTGTTCAACATCTCTACCAACATATCCAACTTCAGTAAATCTTGTCGCTTCAACTTTTATAAAGGGTGCCTGAGCTAGTTTAGATAATCTTCTAGATATTTCTGTTTTTCCAACTCCAGTTGGTCCAATCATAAGTATATTTTTTGGTAAAACTTCTTCTCTCATTTCATCAGTGAGAGCTTGACGTCTCCATCGATTTCGTAATGCGACAGCTACAGCTTTTTTTGCTTCTTTTTGACCAATTACATATCTATCAAGTTCAGAAACAATTTCTCTTGGAGAAAGAGCGCTCACTTTAGACTCTGTCTTGTTTTTTATATTTTTTACAATATTTAAATTAGTTACTTTTTTCATTATTTTTATTAAACTTTTTCTACTGTTATATTATTATTTGTAAACACACATATCTCTGATGCTATTTTAATTGATTCTCTTGCGATTTCTTCAGCGCTTAGGTCTGATTTTATTAAGACTTTTGCAGCGGCTAAGGCATAATTACCTCCAGACCCAATACCTATAATTCCATCTTCGGGTTCTAAAACGTCACCTGTTCCGGATATAATAAAACTATTTTCTTTATCCGCTACAGCCATAAGGGCCTCAAGTCTTCTTAAATATTTATCTGTTCGCCAATCTTTTGCCAACTCCACAGCTGCTCTTGGAAGATTACCAGCATGTTTTTCTAGTTTTGCTTCAAGTCTCTCAAATAATGTAAGAGCGTCAGATGTGGATCCCGCAAATCCTGCAATTACACCTCTTTTTTCAATTTTACGAACTTTTTTAGCCTTACTTTTTAATACTGTGTTACCAAGACTTACCTGCCCATCTCCAGCAACTACAGTTTGTTTGTCTTTTCTTAGTAGTACAATTGTTGTTCCATGCCACTTTTCAGCTGTATTCATGGTATCCTATGTGGAGATTAATTTTATTTCTTCAATAGGTATTTTGACTTTATTGATAAAATAAAAAATTATATATATATCTTAGATTAATTTTCCACAATTGTATGAAAAGAAAAGCAAAAATATCTAGAAAAACCAAAGAGACAAGCATTTCGATTGATGTAAATATCGATGGTAAAGGTAAATACAATATTAAAACTGGAATAGGCTTTTTGGATCACATGCTTGAACAGTTATCTAAACACTCCTTAATAGATATTGCAGTCAAAGCTAAAGGAGATACACACATAGACCTGCACCACACAACAGAGGATACTGGAATAGCTATAGGAGAAGCAATAAAAAAAGCAGCTGGAAATTTAAAAGGAATTAAACGCTATGCTTCTTCGATAATACCAATGGATGAAACATTAAGTAGAGTTTCTATTGATATTTCTAATAGACCTTATTTAATTTGGAAAGTAGATCTTAAAGTTGAGAAATTAGGAGAGATGGACACGGAACTTTTTAAAGAATGGTTTCAAGCTTTTTCACAATCCGCAGGCATTACTTTGCATGTTGAAAATATTTATGGAGAAAATAGCCATCATAAAATTGAGTCTTGTTTTAAAGGTTTGGCAAGGTCATTAAAAGAGGCGCTTACAATAGATAAAAGAATTAAGAATTCAATACCATCTACTAAAGGTAAGCTTTAATTATAAATGTTATTAACTGTTGTTGATTATGGAGTTGGCAATTTAAGGTCAATCGCTAAATCTATTGAAAAAGCAAACTCAGATAATAATTTAAATTACTCTGTTAAAGTTAGTTCAGATGTTAATGACGTAAAGAAATCAGATAAGATTGTTTTACCCGGACAAGGCTCTTTCAAGGCATGCAAAGAAGGAATTGATAAAATCATTGGGCTACAACAAACACTAAATGAAAGTGTTTTAGTTAAAAAAAAACCAATTTATGGAATTTGTGCGGGTATGCAATTGTTTGCAACTACAGGGTACGAGGAAGAAAAAACAACAGGCCTTAATTGGATTCCAGGTGAAGTAATTAAATTAAATTTAGGTTTATCAAAACTTAAAATTCCTCATATGGGGTGGAATGAATTAAAAATAGATAATGTCTCTAACGTATTTAGAAATGTGATTAATAAAGATCATGCTTATTTTATTCATAGCTATGAATTTATTCCTGAAGATAAAAAAAATATATCAATAACAACAAACTACGGCAAAGAAGTAATAGCTGCTGTTTCTTTTGAAAATATTTATGGATCACAATTTCACCCAGAAAAAAGTCAAAATACTGGAATTAAAATTTTAAGCAACTTTTTACATTTATAAATTTTATGATTAGAGAAATGAAAATATTTCCAGCTATAGATATTAAAGATAAAAAATGTGTAAGGTTGATCAAGGGAAATTTTGACAATAAAACTGAGTATGAAACGTCACCCGTTGATCAAGCTGGAAAATACAAAGATCATGGTTTTAAAAATTTACACATTGTTGATTTAGACGGCGCATTATCTGGTAAGATAGTAAATCTAGATATTATTCAAGAAATTGTAAATAAATATGATTTAAAAATTGAAATAGGCGGAGGCATTCGCAATATTGAAAGTATAAAAAAATATATAGATATTGGTGTAGAGAAAGTAATTTTAGGAAGCGCAGCTATAAAGAATAAAGAGTTTTTAAAAGATGCATGTAAAGAATTTAAAAATAAAATTGCTTTAGGTTTAGATGCAAAAAAAGGAAATCTATCTACATCCGGTTGGAAAGAAGACTTAAATATAAAAACTTTAGATTTTTTAAAAGATGTAAAAGATTATGGAGTAAGCAGGCTAATCTATACAGACATTGATAGGGATGGAACCAAGGAGAGTCCAAACTTTCAAGAAACTATAAAAGTTGCTGACGCATCTAGTTGTCCTGTAATTATTTCTGGAGGGGTTTCTTCAATAAACGATATTAAAAAAGCAAAAGAATTAAATAAAAAGAATATCGAAGGCATAATTATTGGTAAAGCAATATATGATGGTGATATAAAATTAGAGGAACTTGCAAAGGAATTAGATGCTTAAAAATAGAATAATACCTTGTCTGGACGTGAAGAATGGCAGAGTTGTTAAAGGTATAAATTTTATAGATTTGAAAGATGCTGGTGACCCTGTTGAGCAAGCAAGCATTTACGATAAAGGTGGAGCAGATGAAATATGTTTTCTTGACATTACAGCAAGTAATGAAAATAGAAACACTATTATAGATGTAGTTAGTAAAACAGCTGAGAAATGTTTTGTTCCTCTAACAGTAGGAGGTGGAATTAGAACAACCGACAATATTAGAGAATTATTGCTAGCTGGAGCTGATAAAGTTTCTATTAATACTGCTGCTGTACAAGATATTAATTTTGTTAAAGCAGCATCAAAAAAATTTGGCACTCAGTGTATGGTAGTAGCAGTTGATGCCAAAAAAACTTCAGAAGGAAAATGGGAAATATTTACTCACGGTGGAAGAGAAAATACAGGAATTGACGCAATTAATTTTTCTAAGCAAGCAGAAGAAAATGGAGCTGGAGAGATCCTACTTACCTCAATGGATAAAGATGGAACTAAATCTGGATATGATTTAGAGCTGCTGAGTAAAATTACTAGTTCTGTGAGTATTCCTGTAATAGCCTCTGGTGGAGCGGGTAAATTAGAGCATTTATATGATGCGATAAAAACTGGAGGAGCCAGCGCAGTTTTGGCAGCCTCTATTTTTCATTATGGTGAATTTACTATTAAAGAGACAAAAGAATATTTAAGATCAAAGAATGTTCCAATAAGATTATAGCATGCTAGAAAATTTAGAACAATTGATTAAAACAATCAGAGAAAGAAAAAATTCTTCTCCAGATAAATCTTATACGAATAAACTTCTTAATAATAAAAATTTAAGTGTTGCGAAAGTTAAGGAAGAAATTGGAGAGTTGATAGAAGCTGTTGAACAGAATTCAAATACAATACATGAAGCAGCAGATGTTATTTATCACTTAATGGTTTATTTAGAAGCCAACAATATTAAGAT
>Ga0209425_10005809_pt1 | contig 11998 bp, 6 predicted proteins | sample COG_05_FD_184749 | JGI IMG/M metagenome (GOLD analysis project Ga0209425, IMG submission 184749) | Pelagic Microbial community sample from North Sea - COGITO 998_met_05 (SPAdes) (version 2) | ecosystem: Environmental > Aquatic > Marine > Neritic zone/Coastal water | place: Helgoland, sampling... | reverse complement strand
ATCAGGCTATATTCCACTGGTCTTTTCTCTGCGGATTGCGACGTCAGTCTATGATATCCCGGCGATTGATATCGCGAGCCGTCACGTCTTCACCAACACAACGCCGACATCTGCCTATCGCGGCGCCGGTCGACCGGAAGGTATTTTTGCGCTGGAACGGCTGATCGATAAAGCAGCAACTGCGACTGGCATCGACCGTGTCGCGTTACGACGACGAAATATGATCACGCCCGACGCTTTGCCCTACACGACCCATACTCGGTTCATTTATGATTCCGGCGATTTTGCGGGCGTGCTGGACAAATGTGTGGCTCTTGCGGACTGGAATGGGTTCTCAGAGAGAAAATCCGCCAGTGAAGCCAAAGGCCTCAAGCGCGGCATCGGAATTTCCTACTACATCGACGATTGCGGCAATTTTAACGAACGGGCCGACATACGCTTTGACCCCAGCGGATCCTGCACGCTTTTCGTGGGAACTTTCAGCCATGGCCAGGGCCACGCCACCGTCTACGCCCAGATGGTTGCAGACTGGCTGGGTATTCCCTTTAACTCCATACAGCTTGAACAGGGCGATACCGCCAGCGTTGCTGCAGGCCGGGGAACAGTCGCGTCGCGCAGTATGGTCCTTGGCGGTAGCGCCATGCGACATGCAGCTGATGCAGTGATCGAGAACGGTAAAAAGTTTGCGGCCCATTTCATGGAGGCAGATGCCAGCGACATCGAATTTGCCAATGGCGTTTTCACAATAGCCGGCACAGACCGGGCAATGCCAATCACCGAGGTAGCCAAGGCATCGTTTAGACCGGCCGGCATTCCGGCAGAGTTTGGGGTGGGCCTGGACGGCATCGGCGCTTACGCGGCTGTCCAGCCTAGCTTCCCCAACGGCTGCCATATTTGCGAGGTAGAGATTGATCCCGACACCGGAACGCTGACCCTCGACAAATACGCCGTGGTCGATGATATCGGCGTAGTCATAAATCCAATGCTCGCCGACGGACAAATCCATGGCGGCATCGCACAGGGTGTTGGACAGGCCCTGACAGAAGACGTCGTCTTTGACGCGGAGTCTGGACAGCTCATGACCGGATCACTGATGGATTACGCCATGCCCTTCGCGGAAACGCTGCCATCTTTCGACACGGAATTCCACGAGGTCCCGTGCCAATCCAACCCAATCGGTGTCAAAGGGGCGGGCGAAGGCGGCACCGTTGGCGCAACACCGGCTGTTATCAGTGCCATCCTTGATGCGCTGGCGTCGCTTGGAGTCACGGATATTGGAATGCCTGCCACGTCACAGCGCATCTGGCAGGCGATCGAAAAAGCGCGGCACCTCTAGCATTTTCTGGTTTGCTCCGGTACAAACGCGCAACGGTAAAATAAAATTTTCGGAGAATAAAATGGCTGACATTAAACTAACCATGGCGATGAACCAGTATGACCATGTTCAGGACATGGCGACTGGTCGGGTCAAGGCTGAAGGCATCGATCTGACAGTCATAAATCATGGACCTGAGGAAATCTTCCATCGCTTCCTGTTCAGCCAGGAATGGGAAATCTCCGAAATTTCAATGGGGATGAGCACATCTTGGATATCCCGCGGTGACGCACCATTTGTCCTGATACCAGTCTTTCCGTCTCGTGTTTTCCGCCACTCTTCGATCTATATGCTCAAGGATGGCCCGATCAAAACCGCCGCAGACCTCAAGGGCAAGCGGATCGGCGTTCCTGAATGGGGTCAAACCGCCGGAATTTATACCCGTGGCTGGATGGAGCATACCGCCGGCGTTCCGCTGAGCAGTGCCACTTGGTTCCAGTCAGGCATCAACGACCCTGGTCGTCAGGAAGCCTCTCAGCTGAACCTGCCCGACGATATCGATCTCACAATCGTCACCGACCGCTCCTTGATGCAGATGATGTTAGCGGGTGATCTCGATTGTGCGTTCTCGGCCCGCCCACCTAACGAATTTATCGCCGATGACCCGCGTGTCGTGCAGCTTTACCCGAACTACCGCGAAGAAGAAGAGCAGTATTTCAACGAAACCGGTATCTTCCCGATAATGCATACCGTAGCTATCCGCCGCGATATATTTGAAAAAGAACCCTGGGTCGCGCAAAACCTGATAACGGCCTTCGAAGAAGCCAAGGCTCGAAGCTTCGAAAGAATAGCCAACTTTACCGTGTCACAGCTCCCCATTGCGTGGGCCTATTACGATGGTCTTGAGAGCAACCGCAAAATGTTCGGTGATGAGCAATGGCCTTATGGCATCGAATCGAATCGGACAACGCTGGAAGCATTTCTGAAGTTTGGTTACGAGCAGGGCACATTGCACAAGAAACTCGAAGTCGAGGATCTGTTTCCCGAAGTTGTTAGTCACCACTTCAAGCTCTAAGAGATTAGCCGTGTTGTTCAGCGCCGGGCCTGGGCCCGGTTCTGAGCCGGCAATTTGGCTTTCAAAGGCCCGACGTAAGAAATAACTTTCGCTTGGAAGAGGCGCGGTCACGTGCTGCAAGGAAGAGGGCTCGCTGTCCGAGTTCCTAGAAGCCGACACGATAATCGTTCCCTGATAGAGCGTGTGCTTCGGTTATAAACCCCTATCCAAGGTCAAAGCGGTAAAACGCTCTAATGCAGACCGCACCCCACTTTCTCAATTGGGACACCCCGTATCACCTAAAAATACTAATCCAGACGAATATTTTGTGTTGGACGTTAGAACGGGTATAGGTACTTGAACACTGACTAATCATACTCTTTGGTTTTGTTCGTCATCTGGGTGCTGAAACGGCGCTCCGTAACCATTCGCCTGCAAACTACCTTGCAAAATTTATTTATATAGAAATTATTTAATATAACTTTTCTTCTTTAATACTAGCTTTAATTTGTTTTGAGTCGGGGCGGTGCATGCTTCTTATTAAATTCCCGATCGTTAGCATTCCAATCTTCTGCCTATCTTGATTAACTATTATAGCGTGGTCATTGGGGAAGTTTACAAACGCCTGAAGTGCTTCCTCTAGCGTTGTTGACTCCGGCATGGTTGGACCCTCTAGATTTGAATCTAGAGATTCCATTATAGATCCAACGCGAAGGATACGAGCTCGGTTAATATCTTTCATAAAGTCAGCTACGTAAGCGCTTGCTGGATTTAACAAGATATTTTGTGGGTTGTCGTTTTGGACAACCATTCCATCACGAAGAATAGCTATTTTGTCTCCGAGGTGTAATGCCTCATCTAGATCATGCGTAATGAAAACGATTGTTTTTTTTATCTCTTCTTGCAGATCGAGGAGGATGTCTTGCATTACGGCTTTGATTAGAGGGTCAAGGGCAGAAAATGCCTCATCCATTAGAAGGATATCGGCATCGGTTGTTAGAGCTCTTGCAAGACCTACTCGTTGTTGCATTCCTCCTGACAGTTGTGTTGGGTAGTAATTCTCATACCCAGATAACCCCACGCGATCGATCCAACGTTTGGCATATTTCTTGATGTTATTCCGGCTATCACCTTGTACCTTCAAACCATAACCAACATTTTCAATGACGGTACGGTGAGGAAATAAGGCAAAGCTTTGAAAAACCATAGAAATTTTATTTCGACGAGTTTTTCTTAATGCAACGGCACTCATAGAACGAACATCCTCGCCATCTAGCAGTATTTTCCCGGCGGATGGTTCAATTAATCGATTAATTAAGCGGATCAAGGTTGATTTTCCAGACCCGGACAAACCCATTACAACTTGAATTTTGTTTTGTTCAATCTCTAAACAAATATCATTGACGGCTAGGACGTGGCCGGTTTTCTCCAGAAGCTCACCTTTCCCCATTCCCTTCCGAAGGAGTTCCATTGCAGCATTCGGATTTGATCCAAAAACCTTGTATAGGTTTTTAATGCTGATACCTATATTAGGCATCAGTGATCTAAGGCCCCATGTTTTTGCAGCCGTTTGCCTAAACGCTGAGTGACACGGTCAAAAATAATTGCCAATGCTACAATCGCCAGACCATTCATCAACCCAAGTGCTAGATATTGATTGGAAACCGCTTGCAAAACTGGGATCCCTAGCCCTTTTACTCCAATCATTGAGGCGATCACCACCATCGATAGGGCCATCATTATGGTTTGATTTACGCCGGCAAAAATATTGGGGAGAGCGAGTGGGATTTGTACGCCAATGAGACGTTGAAGCGGGCTTGCACCGAAGGCATCAGATGCTTCCAGCACCTCTTTGTCTACAAGACGGATACCAAGGTTAGTTAGGCGGACGATCGGTGGAAGTGCATAGATGCATACTGCTAATAGGCCAGGTACTTTACCTATACCAAGTAACATGACCACTGGAATTAAATAAACAAAAGAGGGAATTGTTTGCATGATATCTAAGACTGGGGTCACAGCACTCTGCACTCGATTATAACGAGACATTAAAATTCCGATAGGAATACCGATCCCAATACAAATAAGGGTCGCTGCAGAAATGATTGCAAGCGTTGCCATGGTGTCTTCCCACATCCCAAGATAGCCAATGGTTAAAAAACTGAGGATAGACCCAACAACGATACACTTACTTCTTGAGCCAGCCCAAGCAAAACAACCAACAAGTATAATTATCACTGGCCAAGGAGCTGAAATCATCAATTTTTCCAGCCCTACTAAAAATTGAAGAAGTGGGTCAAAAAAATTCTCTAACGCTTCGCCATATTCACGTGAAAAATCACGAAATTCATTGTCAATGGTGCGCCGTAATTCCATAAGGCCACGTCGATCGAGCGATGGAAATTCATCAAAGAAACTCATAAGAGGTCCAAACTAAATTAATAAAAAGGGGACGGTACTACCGCCCCCTTTGATGTTTTACTCTAGATTGACTTAGAGTGACGCTTTGATTTTTTTTGCGGCTTCCTTACTCACCCATTTGATCCAGACATCGCTATGGCGTGTCAAAAATTCGATGGCCGTATCCGCCCCATTTGCCTTTTCATTATTCATGAACACCAGCATGCTGTTCATCACGTCGCCAGGAAAAATTCGATTTTCCAAGTATTTTGCAGCCACACCCCCACGTTTTGAAAATTTTGTCGTTATGACGGTCCTTACTGCTGATTTTGTCCACGAGGAAGGTTTTGGGTCGGCGCAGTCCTGTTCAGGTTTAACGATGCAACCATCCCAATTATTACTGCCGGCCCACTTGGTCTCAAATGGCAGCTTGATCAAGTTATACTTGCCGACGATTGCAGTGGGGTTCCAGTAATAGCCAAACCAGTTTTCACCCCGATTGGCAGCTTTAGCGATTGATCCTTTTAAGCCAGCGCCAGACCCAGGATTTACCAGGACCCAACCCTTTTGTTTCATTTTGAAGGCACGGTAAAGGTTGGCATTAGCTAGCTGACAACCCCACCCAGCAGGGCAACCAATGAAGGCGCCTTTTGTTCGGTCTTCTGCATAAGGGAAGAGGTCGGGTCGTGAGAGTACTTTTTCGACGGTATTAAGCGTTGGATGTTTTTTTAAAAAACTAGGTGTTACCCACCAACCCTCCCCTAATCCGGTAATTGGCGCTTTATTAATGACCTGCAAGCGTCCAGAATCTATTGCCTTTTTTAATGGCTCCCGAACAGCATTGATCCACAACTCCGGGGCGATGTCTGGTCTTCCCTTTTCGCTCATCGAAGTAAAGGTTGGCATTGTATCGCCAGGAACAATTTCTGTATTACAGCCATAGCCTTTTTGTAAAATTATTTTATCAACGTTTGCCATGAGTTGGGCCGATGCCCAGTTCATTTCCGATATTGTTATATTGCCGCAGGCAGCACGAGCATTGTCAGGCATCCAAAAAGTTGTGGTCGCGGCTGCTAAAATTAATGCAGCGGTTTTAGTGAGCTGTATCATAGCGAATTCCTTTTGGTTTAATGCACAATAACATGAGGCTTAAGATAAACTAATCCCAGCAAAATCAAAACTTCTTTGGAGCCTTATATTGGAATTCCTATTTACTCCTAACACGCCTCAAAAGAGATATATTTTTTTGCGAACTCAGATAAAGGCTACCCGGGGTGAGAAGCTAAATACCCCGCTGGAAAAGATTATTAAATCTTTTATCCTTAAATTCTGTAAATCTGGAATATACTGAGAAATAGTCCTCTATTATAGAGTTGTAAATAGACCGATAATCGATATTAAATTCCAGGTCTTTATTTCGGTCTACGTTATCTAGTCTAGGTTGGTCACCAATTAACCCTCCTCGAATTTTTCCACCAACTATAAAATGAGGGGACGCCGTACCATGATCTGTGCCACGCGATTGATTCTCTAACGGCCGTCGCCCGAATTCAGAGGTCGTAAGGATTATAGTATTATCCCAATGCCCTGAGTTCATTAGTTCTTTTCTTGCATCCACTATAGCAGAACTCAATTCACGCATTAAGCGCCGGTGTCTATAATATTGATTAGTATGTGTATCAAACCCACTTAACCTTACCGAAAATACCGGGACAGGCGCTCCAGACTGGATAACCTTAATAACTTCTGACAATTGTTGCCCCAATTCTCCTTGCCTCATATCTGGCTCTCGATGAAAATTCTTCAAATGCTTCTGTAAAGACTTCAAAGAAAACCTGAGGGCATGAGCTCTTTTAGCAACGAGAGAAACCGCATCATTTTGAAATTTCTCAGTATCAAAAGCATTGATCTTGATCCGTCTCAGTTGATCCACATTCCGAGCAGAAATAAAGATGCCATTCTTATGAAAAAACTGCCCCATCTCATCTGAAAAACTTATCCCGTGGGCCGCTGCTCCCGGCATAAACTTTTGAGCCGCAGAAGCAATCCAGCCTTCTTGAAAATCTTTTTGTCCATCTCCACCAACGTGCCACAAAGCCGTAGACTTAAAGTGAGAATGACTAGGGCTCGGATACCCCACACCCTGAATAACAGCTACTTCTCCATTAAAATACAAATCAGCAAGTTTGGAGAGGTTAGAATTTATTCCAGTTTCATCATTCAGTTTAATGATATCACTTTTTTTGAGAGCAAGCGTTGGTCTATTTCTTTTATAATTATCGTCCCTAAAGGGTACAATCGTATTCAGACCATCATTCCCTCCGGAAAGCTCAACAATAATCAGTCTTTTACCTTTGTCTGCTTCCTTATTTTTGCGTGAAAACTTAACTCGATCTGGTACACAACCATAGAGACCACTGAGAGCCAAACCACTTAGTATAAAATCTCGTCGATCAAAATGCATTTTATCTCACATTATATGCAGGGCTGGTTAAAATATTTTGCAAATTATTATTTCCTCCTCGAAATGCTTGAGGAACTACAAGAAAATATTGAGCTAAACTAATTTTCTTCAAGGCATAGTGGTTTGAGTCCTTCCAACCCAATAACTTACCAATAGGACGAACACCTCCGGGCATGATTCCTTCTATTGCTTTAACCCCTCCCATCATCATATTCATATCCCTTTTAGGGGGTTGATAACCGTGGCTTGTCTTTAGCTCATAATAATTTCCTAACAAGCTCTTAATCCATTTTTTTTTCTTGAATTTTCTAGCTTGTTTATTGAGGTATTTGACCCAATCTTGATTTTTCTTCGTCCTTTCAAAACGACGTCCATCACTTAGCAAATCTGCGATTTCATCAAGTGAACCAGCTAATATGGCTACCATTCTTTTTTCATCCCCATCCAATCGTTTCAATTTTTGCAAAACTTTCTCAGAAGACTCGGAAAAATCAATATTGAGTAACTGCTTGCGAGGTTTAATGCCTTCAGTCCTATCTTTATTTCCATCAAAATATGCAAAACAAATAGGATCACAATTGCTACCTCTAAACTTGATTCGTAATCCTCGACCTTTCCTAACCTCAAACATGACCACTAATGTTTTCCAAATGCGCTGACCAACCTTTGCGTTAATAAAACCTATTCCCAAGACTGGAGGTCTTTTTTTATTAAATCCTCTCGTATGTGCGGTTAGAATAGAATCTGCTATTAGTTCATTTTGATTAACTCTAGAACGTTTAATATCCTTTCTTTGTACAGATTTTTTTGGATTTGAACTAAGGTATTTAAAGTACTGCTCGATATTATTGATTTTATCTGGGTCAGAGATAAATCCATCAACTGCCGTTAAATCTTTAATATATTTAACGCGTTCAATTATTCCGCTCGGAGTTACCCAAGAACTATACCCAGGCCAGCCACCAACATTAGGAGGATTAAAAAGCTCTTGCCCCATATTTTTTAAAATTTGGGGCGTGAGCGCGAAATTAGTCGGGGAAACCTGCAAAGAACGTATCGTTCCTAGGACAAAATCGACTGGACTCTTAATAATAGTACCCCTCGATTTTAAGGACCAAAAAGCTTCAGAGCTTAAAATTTGTCGCAACAATATCATAAGGTTATAATCATTTTCCTTGAAATTTTTAGCAATTTTTTTAATTACCTTTTTATCCTGCCAAGTTTCGGAAACAAAATATCTCCAAAATTTTTCAGTAATAAACTCACTTGTTCTGGGGTGTTTAAGCAATAATTCAATTATATCTTTCTGATCGAACCTTCCTCGTTTTCCAAAAACTATTTTCTGCCCTCGATCATGGACTCGTTTATCATCCCAAAAAGACAAGTTTTTATACTTATAAATTCGCCAACCTGTTAATGATCGAGAGACCTCTTTAACATCTCTTTCACTAAATTTTCCTTCGCCAAGAGTGAATAATTCTAACAACTCACGCCCTAAATTTTCATTAGGGCGTCCTTTTTTATTTTTATCGTTATCAAGGTAGCGTAGGAGTGCTGGATCCTGCAAAGAGGCTGTTAGCAAAGTTTTAAAAGAGGATCCCGCATATTTTCTAAAGGACTGATTCTGTCTAATTAAACTAACAGACCGACGACTAAGGCCGGCATAGGCCGACACAAAATGATTATGCCAAAAAAGCACCAGGCGCTCGGTCAACGGTGAATTTGTCTGAGCAATCTCACCGACCCACCAATGTTTAAGGCTCTCGAATTCTTTTGTTCTAGTAGAATCAAATAGATTTCGGTCTCCCCGTTGCATATCATTTCTCCCCCAAAAAGGAGGAGCCGGATCTAAGGTCCATTCTGGAAGTGGAGTGACAGGCGAGGTTCTTATCCCCAACAAGACATCGTTTATTGCCTCTTGCTTACTTACACCAAAATATTTTTTAAAAGCCCTTGGCTCCGAGCCAAATGCTACCCGGTTTAAGAAGTGAACGGTGTCGTGCGCATTCATTTTTTCTAAAAGGTGTTGGTTCTCGTTGATTTCCCTCGCTTGGGTAGGGTGCCCTGTAAAATAAGTAAATGGAAACAAGAATGATAAAAGAAAAATTTGTCGTAAATATTCAAGCATTACCACAATAACCTTTTCCAAATAGGATGCCGAAAATAATAAATTTCCGACAATAAACACGGGCACAGATACATGGACCCCTCAAAAAGTTATTATTAAATATTGAGATACAAGAACACTATCAAAATCTCAATTTATGGCTAAGTCGATCTAGCGAGCCGCACTAACATGACAATTTACGAGCTTTACATGACGGTGACAGGCATGCACGTGAGCATGCCACGGATCCGAATCCATTTACCTTTATTTTTCAAGGACCTTCACCCCTAAGTCGCCTGTGTTCCCATAACCGCTCCCCGATAGGGCACGTGCTGTAGCCATAAAATCTTCAACGAGACCAAAGGTCTAAACCGCCTAAGCCGAGATCCCACCCCACGAACCGTGCTGAATGATCCGGGGCCGCCGGTCCAGTCGCAGATCTAGTCCAGGACGCGCGGTGGGTGGTCCGCGATGCCATGGGCGTGATGCCCGGTCAGTAATGTACCGTCACGGTTTCGTTTGCCCGGCCCACTGTCCGCGGGTCGCTTCTGTCGACGGCGGGGGCGCTTTGAGCTTGCGCCAATGGTCGCCGTATCAGAGCGTAGTCTTGATTTGGGCTAAAGGGACCCACATCCCCTGATGCGACCAAAACGAGCCTATGGCGTAGATCCGGCAATTCCGGTTCGCAAACGCTCTACGTATCGCAATCGTCTCGGAAGAGTGATTAAAATATAGGAACCACGTTGCCCGCGGTCATCCGATTGATGGTTTTTAGGCCCGCTCTGGACTGCCGTTAGGTAACCTATATATCTGACGCTGCCGTTGACACAGAGGTTCGATTATCCCTAGCTTAGTTATGTAATAGATCTAAGCGGCATGATGGTAGAAATCTGAAATTCGTCTGTGTTTTCTAATTTGAAGGTTTTACACCAATGACTCGCGATTCAGAAAATACAGACACTAGTTGGGCGAAGCGGTTTTGCGGCAATTGGAACAAACTTGGCTTTGCAATTGGCCTTACAACAACCCTTTATTTTATGTATGTCGGGGCATTCGGAACCTTCAGCCCGGCTCTCGACCGCAGCCTTTTTATCTTCGTCGGTGTAGCCCTAGCCATTTGTTATTTTCCACTCGCAAACTCCCTTGCAGTAAGGGTTTTTGATGCCGTATTTTTTGTTGCAGTAACGATCGCAACTTACCGATTTAATGATCATTATTTAGTTTTTGCCGAAAATGAAGGTTACGATATCGGCAATTTCGACATGGTGATGGGGTGGATTATGATCCTCGGGGTTATAGAAGCAGGCCGTCGATCTCTTGGGCTTGCTATGGCTATCATCTCTGCTTCATTTCTTGCTTTTCTTTATTTTGGATCCAGTGTCCCTTGGCCTTTCACGCATGGCGGCTTTAATCTCAGAGAAATTGCAACTTCTCTTTATGCTCAAACCGACGGACTTTATGGCTCTATCACCTATGTATTGGCATCAAATTTATTCTTATTTTTAGTGTTTGGTGTGTTTCTGATCCGATCAGGCGCATCTGAATTCTTCACGAATATATGCCTATCTTTTCTTGGGACACGAGCTGGAGGTGGTGCAAAGGCAGCAGTAGGGTCCAGTTTTATTACTGCAAGTATTTCCGGTTCTGCATCGGCTAATGTTGCTATAACAGGCAACATTACAATCCCAATGATGATCCGCACAGGATACCGGCCCGCGGTCGCCGCCGGTATTGAGGCCGCCGCATCAACCGGCGGAACTGTTATGCCTCCTGTTATGGGTGCGTCTGCTTTTATAATGGTAGCTTTGACGGGATTTTCTTATGGAAAAATTGTTCTCTATGCCACCATTCCCGCACTACTTTATTTTCTAAATGTATACCTCCAAGTCCATTTTTATGCCCGGCGCAACAAGCTAAAAGGACTGCCCCCATCGGATTGTCCGCCCTTCCTCGGAACCCTTAAAAAAGGTTGGGTTTATCTAATCCCTATTTTGGTAGTTATAATATTAGTTTACATGGACTATTCGCTTAGTCGAGTTGGCCTATTGGCAATCATCAGTGTGATAGCCGTTAGCTGGTTTACCGACAAAAAAATGGGCCCACGGCAAATCATCCAAGCTTTAGCGGATGGAGCTAAAGAATCATTGCCGATCATTGCCATAGCAGGACCAGTATCTATCATTGCAGGTGCGGTCCTCTTGCCAGGGACAGGGATACGGGTCACTGGGCTTATTATAGATTTAGCCCAGAGCAACCTTGCGTTCACAGTGATGTTTATCTTTATCATTGCCTACATACTTGGGATGGGACTTTCAGTAATTCCCGCATACGTCATCCTAGCAACTCTGGCAGCGCCGGCGCTTATCCAACTGGGAATACCAATTATGGCTGCCCATTTACTGGTTCTGTGGTGGGGACAAGCATCGAATGTTACCCCGCCAGTTGCTTTGGCGGCCTACATGGCAGCTGGGATTTCCAAAGAACGATTATGGCCAGTATGCAATGTCGCAATGGTTAAGGCGATGGCGATCTTTTATTTGCCGGTACTTTTTGTCTATCAGCCAGGCTTACTGCTTGAAGGTGGCGCGCTAAATGTTTTTCTAACAGTGGTAACTCTCGCCCTCGGCGGGCTGTCTCTTTCGGCTGGAATAGAAGGTT
>Ga0209425_10005806_pt1 | contig 11999 bp, 16 predicted proteins | sample COG_05_FD_184749 | JGI IMG/M metagenome (GOLD analysis project Ga0209425, IMG submission 184749) | Pelagic Microbial community sample from North Sea - COGITO 998_met_05 (SPAdes) (version 2) | ecosystem: Environmental > Aquatic > Marine > Neritic zone/Coastal water | place: Helgoland, sampling... | reverse complement strand
CGGCGAATTGCATCGGGCAAACCGGGACGAGCCGATTCTCGAATCGCCGCGGATGAAAACGAACGGGAGCCGCTGGTGGACATTCAGGCGTCGCAGGCGGAGGTACGCGCGGCGGAGGCTGCGCGGGTCGGCGCGTGGGCGGACGGCTCGTGCGGCCTCGACGACGGCCTCGACGATTCATCCGATGATTGTGGATCCAAAGGTTTATCTCCGGTTAGAGAAGAGGCGGAGACGGTCGCGGTGGACGCGGGCTCGGACTACGATGAAGTCGACGCGCCGCTGGCGGAGAGGCTGGAGAAGCGAAGGCGCACCGCGACGCCCGGCGGGGTGATCAAAATATCCGTGAGCCCATGACTTGGACGAGGAGGACGACGACGACGACGCGATAGCACGGCTTAGCGTTACGAATACATCGGAAACTTTACACCGACTTAACTCGGCCGCGGACTTAACTCATGAACTCGAGCACAGCAGGGGGCTTAGGGTCCATGGTGTCGAACATCTCCAGCACGTGACCGACAGCGAGCGGAAGGCCTTTTGATGCACGCTCGGCGTCATCCGTACGCTTGAGACGGACGTACCTCTTCCTGTACTCGTTCGTCTCCCACGGGTCGGACAATTTCCAGAGGATTTCTCGAACCTTCTTAACCACCCGCTTGGACCCTTTGCACCAAACTTTCGCGGGCATGACCTCGCCGATACCCGCAAGTTGGACCCTGCGCCCGTTATCGAACTGGTCGAACGCGGATGGGACGATGAGCTGCGGCGTCGCGTGCGTCACCGCGGCCGTCACCGTCCCGACTCCGCCGCCGTGAATGATGGCGGTACACTTTGGGAGAAGAGCGTTGAAGTCCGCGTACGCGCAATGGAACACGCCTTCCACGTCGGCGTTCACGACAGCCTCGGGAAGTACCTCGGGATGCGCCGTCAGGAACACCGCGCGTGTTCGTATCTTCTCGTCCACGATCACTCGGAACTTGGACGGCAGGTCTTTGTCTCGGTACGACTTGTTCATTCGCGCCACCACGGAGACGGATGCTTTGAAAAAGTCAGAGGCGTGTCGCGGGTTGCCGGTGCCGCACGTGAAGACGACCGTCCGGCCGTACTTGCGTTCGGTGCATTCGAGCCACCGCGCCAGGTCCTCGGGCATAGGTTCCGTGGTGTCATTTACCTCGATGGGCCAGCCGACCTGATGGAGGCCTTGGGGCCAAACTTGCGGCGGGGCGAACCATTCGGGGACGAAGAGGAGCGAGCGTTCGCATAGGAAGAAGTCCTTGTACACGCCCTTGGGGCACAGCTGTAGACGCAGCGCCCTTCTGTGCACGTCCAGCCTCGGCAGGAACGTGAGGTCGACGGCGGTATCGTCGACAAAGTTGAGGCACCGTGTGACGCACGTCGGGAGGGATCTTTCGCGAAGGACGCGGAAGAGGGAGAAGGGCGGTTGTTTGACGTCCGGGGTTCGCAGGAGCGACGGGGATAGGATCGCGGTGACGCATCGGATGAGCGGCGCGCGTGGACCGAGGCGGCCGCCGGTCGCGAGGTCCTCGATGGACTTCACGGCGAGGTCCTGTTTGGTGTGGTGGGCGGGTGCGGTCGGTGGATGTAACTCTTAGAGAGTGAGGCGACTGGCCAAAAAACGCACCAAGGGGTGGCCCACGATAACGACGGAGGTCAGCTTGGTCTCGTCGTCCATGAGCGCGCGCATCGCGCGGACATGCCGGCCGAGATGGCGCATCCACCAGTCCACGACAGACCCTTCGCCGTAGTGCTTCCTGCCCTTCGAGTCCGCCAGGCGAGACTCGTACTCCTCGGCGTCGCCGAAAGGGTGAAAGTCGAGGCCGTGCGCCAGGGACTTGAAGTGCGGGTTGGCCATGAAGACCACGGCGGTGCTCGACTCGTCATCGTCGGATGCCTTCGTTGAGGTTTGAATCGCACGCGCGAGGGACGCAAGCGGCGTGACGTCGCCCCGGCTGCCGTAGCAGGCGGTCACGATCACCAGACGGTTGGCCTGGGGCATGGTGGCGCGTGCGTCGTGCGGGGTAAAGTGGGAGGCGAGCAGGTCGCGTTTTGGCAATTGTCAGTTTTTATCTTATCATATTCCCAGCGGCTTTTCTCGGAGACGCCCTTCGCGTCACTCTGCGCACCCACGCGTCGCCTCACCATGGAACTCAGGAACGGCATACATACGCTCGATGCCTACCGTCCAACTTTCGATCCGCACTTAGATATCGCCACCGTGGTGTTCTCCCACGTGCAGTGCGTCAAGACCCGCCACAGCCTCGCGCTGGTGAGCAAGTTGTGGAGGGACGCCTCCAAGCCTGCCGCTGCGTACCCTCTCGAGTTCGACTTCGACGCGTTCCCGGACATGGTAGCAGGTTCAGGTTTTTCTGCTTTGATGACGCGGAGTATCCGTGTCATAGGCCTGCTGGACAACGACGAAGCTCTGTCTCTGCCCTACGAGAGAGTCGTTGGACTTCTTGGTGAAACTGCGAAAGACGTATGTGAATACTCTGCTCGCTGGGGGAGTGTAAGACTGCTGAAGTGGGAGCGAGAGAACAAACTTGATTGGAGTGAGCAAACGTGCCATCACGCAGCCCTTAATGGACACTTGCCCGCTCTCCAGTACTTGCACGAGAACGGGTGCCCTTGGGACAAGTACACGTGCGCTTACGCAGTTACAAAAGGTCACTTGCCCGCTCTCCAGTACTTGCACGAGAACGGGTGCCCTTGGGACGGATACACGTGCTACTACGCCGCCCATAAAAACACTGGGACTGCCTGCAGTACGCGGTGGATAACAAGTGCCCGTTCTGGAAGCATTACGCCGAGAGGTACGCGAATCACCTCACAGATGAAATGTCGTCTTCCTAAAATCCTTGCTACGTACGTTTCCAAACCTTCGACATTCCCGACAAGCGGGCCAACACACTTAAACGACCACGTCATCAACAATCAAAACTCGATACCCGGCGTCCCACCCGCCTCTGCCTCCGCCTCCGCCTGTTCCCGCGCCTCCCTCGCCGCCGCCCGCCGCGCCCTCACCTCCTCCGGATCCTCCCCGACGATTCCCCGCTTATGCGTCCGCACCCTTCGCTCCTGCACCAAATACTTCTCCCCTTCCCGCGCCCGTTCATCGTACCCGGCCCACAGCGCGAAGTGGTGCATGACGATGGACGCCGCGACGGACACGTTCAAGGACGCGGTACCTGGGCCGTGCTGCCGGATGTACACGAACCCGTCGCATATGGCCTTCTGGTTCTCCGTCATGCCGTCGCCCTGTAAATAAAATATATATACAAAACACGACATCATCAATATCTAATTGCGCATACGATAATAAAAATAAACTCACCTCGTTGCCCATGATGAACGCGGTGTCGCCGTCGAACGGGTGTGACTCGATGGGCACGGCACCCTCGCATATCTCCACACCGAGGATCTTGGTCACCTTCTTCTCCGCCGTCAGCCCCTGGCGCGCGTCTTTCAGGGTTGGGTAATAGGCAAAGTCGACGTGGTTGGAGGATCCCTTGCACCCGAATGTGTTGTAAGATTTGCTGCCGATGAGGACGACGGAGCGGACTCCGAAGGCGGTGGCGCATCGCGCGATCGTGCCCACGTTGTGCTTCTTGGCGATGTTGTGGACGATGAAGTAGCACTGGGGCTTACCGGCGGTTTGGCCCGTCCACTCGGATACCAATTCGTCGAGTCCAGAGGTGTTCGGGGCGTCGTCTGATGTCGGCGGGGCGGCGGCGAGGTCAGCCTCGTCCTCGTCCTCCGCCTTCTCCCGCGCGTCCCCATCGCCGTGACGCCCGTTCCGCGCGGACGCGTCCATCGTCCTCCCCACGCGCGATGCGTCTATATCACGCGCGTGTCGTGAACGATGCGCCGGGTGGCCGCGACCTCGGACAGGATCGCCCAGCTGTGGGGGAGGTAACCATCGCCGTGAAAGTATTTTGCTCCTCCGTGACTCCGAGGCCAACCGCGTTGTGTTAAATCCGAGTCAGAGAGATCGACGAAGGGACACAGCCCACCGGCGCTCCACGTGGGTCTCCCGACGCCGGGGTTGAGTGGGTGGACCGGCGGCATGAGGCGCAGAGGAGCGGACGCGTGCGTTCGGCTGGCGCGGGCCGCGCTCCGACCACGCGGCGGGGACGTCGGCGTCGCGCAGGGCGTCGACAGGAAATTAGCCCAAGTGAAAACGCCTCTATCCGGACGGTGCAGGATGCCGCGCTGGGAACACGCCCCGAGGGATCCACCGCGCGCCGGTGCGATATCGCGCATCGTGTCGCATCTCACCGGCGCGCGGGGCGAACGGTCGGGCGGCCACGGGCGATGCCACAGCTGTGTCGGCACCCTCGGCACCCGGTCATCGGGTCCATCGTCCGGCGTCGGGCTCCGGGAATTCGCATCGAGCGCGTCGACCTATGCGCCCGACGACGCCGACGACGACGACATGATGGTCGAGACCCTGCCGGTGATCACCGCGGAGGACGTCAAGCTACAATCCACGCGGGATACCGCGGACGTCCTGCGCATCTACAAGGTCGTCCGCGCCATCCGTAACCGCGGGCATTTCGCCGCGAGATTGGACCCGCTCGGCCGATCCCTCGGGCCGCTCAAGGAAGGCTACGAGCTGATGGAGTCCACCGTCCCGGAGGACGGCGCGGACATCGCCAAGCTCCTCAACGGCTTCCCGAACGACCTCTACCTACGGGGAAGGAAAGTGAACGTCGGGCAGTACCTTGGCTTACACGACCCGTCGCCGGAGAAGCAATTCTTTCTCGGAAACGAATGCAAGTCGCTGGACCCCGACGGCCGAGCGCAGTGGTGGACGGTGGAGGAGCTCATGACACGCCTGCGCGCGGTGTACTGCGGCACACTCAGCGCCGAGCTCAACCACCTCGCCAGCGTTCACAAGAAAGACTGGCTGAGGCGACAGCTGGAAGGACACGTGAGGGACGACGGCGGAGTCGCGTCCACGGGTACGTTTATTTTTATTTCCGTAGGGCAATTGGTATGACGTCGTGTTTTGTTAACAGGTGGCGAGACCAGTCGGGTCCGCGGGCCCCGCGGCCGACCCGCGGCGGGGCGACAGCTCACGCGCGATGACAAGCGATCGGTGCTCAAGCGGCTAGTCAAGGCGGACCGCCTCGAGGGTTTCTTGGCGCGCAACTTTCCATCCGCGAAACGGTTCGGGCTGGAAGGCGCAGAGACGCTCATACCCGGTTTGCAAGCCATCGTCGAATCTGCGGCGGCGGGTGAGTGTGCAGCAGTCACCTTTCCATACCCAAATGCCCAATTACCACCCAATCACTGACCAATCTTACCCCACTCCACCCACAGGGGGCGCGGAATCTGTGGTCATCGGCATGGCGCACCGCGGCCGGCTCAACGTCTTAAACAACATCTTCGGCAAACCGCTGGGTTTGATCGCGACGGAGATGCGAAGCGGTGATTTTCTTTTTATTATCGTATGGGCAATTAGAATGACGTCGTGTTTTGTTCACAGAGTCGCGAAGTTCGTTCAACGTCGGGGACGTGCGGTACCACCTCGGCACGCGGACGGTCGCGCCCGTGGAGGTGGAGACGGGGTTCGACACGAGTGACGAGGTGGTCCGTGAGACGCGGCAGGTTGAGATGTCCATGGCGCCCAACCCGAGCCATCTCGAGGCGGTCAACTCCGTCGTCGCCGGGATGGTGCGATCGAAGCAGATGCGGGTGGACACGGTTCGTGCGGGACGCACCCGGGTGTCGCAGCGCAAGGTGATGGGTGAGTGTCCATACGCGTCTCCCTTCCATACTCAAATACCGAATTACCACCCAATTACTGACCAATCACTGACCAATTACAGGTTTGTTGATACACGGCGACGCCGCGTTTTGCGGGTTGGGTGTGAACGCCGAGGTGATGCAGCTGCAGGACCTGCCGGACTACACGACGGGCGGGACGGTTCACATCGTGGTCAACAACCAGATCGGGTTCACCACCGTGCCGAGGCGCGCGCGTTCGTCACCGCACCCAAGCGACGTGGCGAAAGGCTACGGTGAGTGTGTAAATAGCATCCCACCCGTTCCCAAATACACAAATACCACCCAAATGCTGACCGTTTCACCCCCTCTCCCGTCAGGCGCTCCCATCTTCCACGTCAACGGCGACGACCCGGAGGCGGTGGTCCGCGCGTGCCGACTCGCCGGCGACTTTCGCAGCGAGTGGGGCCAGGACGTGGTCATCAACCTGGTGTGCTACAGACGCTTAGGGCACAACGAGCAGGACGATCCGTCCATCACGCTCCCGCTGTTATCTGAACGAATCCAAAGGCAGAGACGAGTCTCTGAATTGGTGAGTTTCTTTTTATATTTGCATGAGCAATTAGAGTAACGACGTGTTTTGTTTACAGTATGCGGAACGGTTAGTCGCGGATGGCGTCGCCACTGCTGACGAGGTAGGTCGCTGGATCGAGAAGTGCGACGCCGAGTACCAGGCTGAGCTGGACGCGGCGTCGGCGTACGTGGAGTCCCCGGAAGATTGGGCGGTCTCGACGTACATGGGCCAACGGGACAGCGCGCTCAACGTGGGAGAACGGCTGAGGCTGGAGAAGTGAGTTTATTTCTATTTCTTATTTCTTTTTAATTCCGTGTGGGCAACTAGAATGAACTGACGTCGTGTTTGTGTACAGGACGCTGGAGCAGACGCTTGAATCGCAGCGGAAGCTCGAGGATACGGGCGTGATCGTCGAGGACGGACCGGGCGGGCCCAGGACGGTGTCCGCGAGCGACGATGGCGGTACCGGTGAAGGCACGCCGGGGGGAAGCAAAGGTCCGAGGTTCGAATCCATCGAGGGCCTCGACGCGAACCCACGGTTTAACCCTCGGCAGTTCAGCACCGGGTGAGTTTATTTTAATCTTTACATGGGCAATTAGACTGACATCGTGTTTTGTTTACAGCGTGCCGCTCGAGATGATCCGAGCGGTGGGCCACGCGATGACCGAACTCCCGCCCGAAAACCTCATCGACCAAACTTTAACACCACCCGGCGATCCTTTAACCTCCGACGACGAGTCCGAGGATGAGGATTTCGGCGTTCGCGTGGGCGATTCGGTTCGAACGGCAAAGGCGCTTCTGTCGCAACTGGACGATCGAGCCCGAAAAGCGGTGAGTTTTATTTTTTATTTCGCACGGGCGATTAGACTGACGTCGTGTTTTGTTTACAGCGGCTGGAGCACATGGGGCTCTTCCCGCCCGACTTCATCGCGCACCCGCACACGCGCCGGCTACTTGAGAACCGGCGTCGGATGGTGGAGGGTACGCTGGGTGTGGACTGGGGAACCGCGGAGTTGTTGGCGTTCGCCACCCTGGTTCTCCACCGGTACCCCGGAGAGGTGAGTTTATTTTAATTATCGTCTGGGCAATTAGTATGACGTCGTGTTTTTCTTTACAGGATTCAAACGCAAAGACTCGAAAGCACTGCCACGTTCGGCTCAGCGGCCAGGATGTGGAGCGCGGAACCTTCAACCACAGGCACTCCGTGCTGTACTGCGGCCGAACGAGCCGACCGGTGAACCCGATCGATAACATGGGCCTAGGCGACCAGGACAGGTTCCTGGTCTGCAACTCCCCGCTGAGCGAACACGCGGTGATGGGTACGTTTCTATTCGTTCTCTAACTGTTTGCCCGTATGAACTTTGTGTAAATAATCAGGGTTTGAGTACGGCTTCTCCGTCGACTCTGGGCCCGCCACCTTGGTGCTGTGGGAAGCGCAGTTCGGCGACTTCGCGAACAACGCGCAGGGTATCGTGGACCAGTTCGTCGCCACCGGCGAGGCCAAGTGGGGCCAGCGGAGCGGCCTGGTGCTCCTATTACCGCACGGGTACGACGGTAACGGTGAGTTTATTTAAATTACCGTATGGGCAATTAGACCACTGACGTCGTGTTTTGTTCACAGGCCCCGACCATTCATCCGCGCGGCCCGAGCGATGGCTCGCCGCCGCCGCGGACGACCCGGATTCCTTACCCGGGCGATCTCCGCGGGACAGGGAACACTGCGCGAAGACGTTCGCGGCGCTCCGGGAGCGATCCGGCGTGGATGAGCACTTCATCTCGCTCGACAGGCTTCGGGAGCGGGTGGAGGCGTTGGAGTCCGAGGCGGAGACCGAGGAATGCGGGTTCGAGGTGGACGACGACAACGACCAGGCGTTCACGCTGTTCGACGAGCACGGCGCGCTGATCGAGGGGGACGATGCCGCGTCGACGTTTCCAGAAGAGGATCCAGAGACTATCCGGAAGAGTTCCGACACGGATTTGTCCGATGACGAAGACGATTTACTTTCCGGTAATATTCCTTCGCAACAGTCGGGGGTGGAGATGGACCCGATCTCGCTGGCGTCCGCCGCGGTCAAGGCGTCGCGCGCGCGGTCCATGTACGACGACGTCCGCCGCTTCTTCCGCCGCGACCGTGGGCGCGTGGACAAGGGCGACTGGGACCGGTACATGCGCCACAGGGCAAAGACACACGCGGATTCCGCGTGTAACTTTGTGCTCATCAACCCGACCACTCCCGCGAATTACTTCCACGCGCTGCGCAGACAGGCGAACGTGCCGCAGGTCAAGCCCCTCGTGGTGCTATCGCCGAAGTACCTGCTGCATCACAGGCCGTGCGCGAGTGATCTGAACGATTTTGGGCCGGGGTCGCGTTTTCACGCGGTGATCGGCGACGGCGACGTGGGCGACAACACGGTGAGTGTGTAAACAGTATCGCTTGCACACCCAATTACCCAATTACCACCCAAATGCTGACCGATCCGCCCCGTTGTCCAGGTGAAAACGGAGACGTCCGGCGCGCGCGAACGCCCGCCCCCGGACCGCATCCGCCGAGTGGTGATGTGCACCGGCCAGGTGTACTACAAGCTGCAGCAGGCGCGAAAGGTGAGTTTACTTCAATTATCATATGGGCAATTAGTATGACGTCATGTTTTGTTCACAGGCGAAAGGCATCGACGACGTCGCGCTGGTCCGAGTGGAGCAGCTCTCGCCGTTTCCGCACGCCGAGCTGGCCAGGTGAGTGTGTAAACAGTCTCCCTTCCATACCCAAATACACAATCACCACCCAATCACTGACCAATCATCCCCCGTGTGTCACTGCAGACGGCTGGGTCGATACCCCGACGCCGAGTTGGTATGGTGCCAGGAGGAGCCCAAGAACATGGGGTACTGGGCGTTCGTACAGCCGAGGGTCAACACCGCGGTGCGTGAGATCCTCGAGGTCGGTGACGCGTATACTGCAGTGGACGCCGGGAATAACGGGAATAACGGGAACTATACCCTAATTGGGAGCAGGGACGACAGTCGAAGGGTGCGGTACGTGGGACGGCCCGCGGCGGCGAGTCCGGCGACTGGTTCGCCCGTGATTCACGCGGCGGAGACCAAGGCGTTGGTGCACGAGGCGCTCGGTTTGGACGACAAGGGGATCCACCTCGCGGAGCCGCGGTCCAACATCCCGCGGTACTGAGCCTCCGCGGCGTGAGGGTGCGAACGGCGCGAGGGTGAGTAGGAAACATTATTAATTCGAGATTGACGGTCTACTAAAAGTACATATAATATAGTGGTGTGAAGTGACGTAAAGTGGTGTGAAGAACTATGATTACACATACAAATATTTACATATCATATTTATGGTTAGGTGGCCATCACGACTAGGTCGGACCGACGGAGGAATCGCGGCCGTGACTGGAGCGTAGCGACCCCATTCTCCTGAAAAGGTAGAAACGTGTTTCTACCCTCCAACGGCCATACACCAATTGAGACCAATATGAGACAGGGCAAAAAGGTAGAAAGGTAGACACGAAAACAGGTTTTTCAGAGCAAATATATTGGTGTGCCAAAAATATATAGTTTGTATAATTTACAACTTATGCTTTCTACCTGTCTACCTTTCTACCTCCTCCCTCCCGTCTCAAAGTTCCGTGGTGTTTTTGGAGGTAGAAAGCTGTTTCTACCTGGTCATTTTGGTTTCATTTTCGACGGGAGGGTAGAAACGGCCATCACGTCAAGAACACGACGTCCCTCGGAAGGAGTTTGGTAAAGAGCAGATGGCTCGTATGACGGAATACTCAGACTGGCTAAATGAACTCGGAACTAAGCCTGAGTATGCTCACGCGAAGAGTCTCTTCGATAAGCTGAACTTTAAGATGGGTGAGATATTCTCCATGCGAGACGAACTGGAGAAACTTCCCAGTTATGACTACCCTGAACGCGGTGAGAAGGATCACCCTATCAGTATTGTCGTTGATATATTGTGCTTCATGGCGAACGATATGAACACCACACCGATCTTGGAACAACAGAAAAAACACAAGGAACTCAAGGCTGAACGGCAAGCACTCCTCGCTCTCCAAAATCCACCCGACGAGTTTGAACTCCAATAAAATCTAAGTGATCGTATGGTGAAACACGACGACTACATGACGCCCTACTCGGCGTGGGCGGACATCTGTGAATACCTGCCGAAAAATCGTAAGGTGTGGGAAGCCTTCCGTGGTGATGGAACTTCTGCTACTTTTCTACGGCAACTGGGACTCGATGTGGTTTGTGAAAATGTGGATTTTTTTGAGAGCAACTATGGGGACTGCGTGGTCACTAATCCACCGTTCTCCAAGCTCGCGAAGGTCTTAGAACGATTACGCGAATTAGATAAACCTTTTGTAATGATCATGCCTTGTTATGTTTTGACTACGCAGTATTTTCAAAGATTAGGATTTCAACCCGATCTCCAACTCATTGTGCCTCGTAAGCGTATTCAATTAAAAAAAATCGTGGACGGTGTGGAGGTCCCGACGCCTGGTTGTAGTTTCGATTGTCTCTATTTTTGTTGGAAGATGAAGCTTCCGAGGGATGTTGTTTTCCTTACCTAAGTGAAACGAGCAATGGGTTTCTTCAGCGAAGTATGCCCCGTCCTTGATCAGTTCCCCTACCTCCCTCCTATTATGTATGCCTTTATATGTGCTGGGAGTTTCATCTTCCCGGGAAAACAAACAACCTCTGTCGCCACCTTTTCTCTAAACATGATTCGTTGTTTCATTGTAGGGAGGAGTGAGGCGGGTCATCCAGTCTTCAGGTGGTGACCAGGTTAATGCCGCCTCGGCCCGAGGGTCTGGGTAGAGATTTAAAGGGTGGTTTGGCCTCCATGAGTCCAGTCCAGAGACCAGTCCATTAGGTGATCCATTATACCAGAGTCCATTAAGTGTGTCACCCACATCGCGAAGCTTTTCGTCACTTCTTTTTTCCACCAACACGAACAACTTACATACTTCCTTGGTGCCGCCGTTCTCTGCCGATATTTTGTATCGGCTTACGACTGCTCTGCATTGGAGACCCATATCGAAGAGCTTAGCATCGTTGAATTTCTCGCAAACTTTGTTAAACGGCTCTACCAGCATTGGAGCTATAAACTCATGGGTAAGCAAAGGTCTAATAAGACAACAACAAAGATTCCACCTGGGCCAACCCCCCATGGCCTTCGTTGCGTCGTTTAAGAGATCTACAAGCTCGTTCCTCAGGGGTGAGTTTCTTACCCAACCTGGGTCATTAATATTGTCGGGATGCCTGTACCATTTCTTAAATACGGTGTCATAGGTAAAAACTGCAAGCAGGTCGGGGTGATAGAATGTGTGGGCACTCAGTACACAGCCCATGGCGTCCCCGATTGTGAAAAAAATAGTTTTAGGGTTTGTAATATTCCAAATAAGGCAACGGCAATATAAAAAGTAAAAAATATAACCTAAGTCAAACGAGCTTAAGGAATAAAATCATAAGTACAATAACAATGGCTCTTACCCGCGTCACCGTTGAAGAATCTATCAAGGTCTATACCGACATCACCTTTTCCTGTCCTCGCGAGATCGCAGAGCTGTATAAAACTTTGAAGGAAGAGAGAGGCTTTGTTGAAATTGTAGAAGTCAAAGAAGTTATGGACCATCGCCGTGAATACGGCATAGAGGAGCCT
>Ga0209425_10005805_pt1 | contig 12001 bp, 9 predicted proteins | sample COG_05_FD_184749 | JGI IMG/M metagenome (GOLD analysis project Ga0209425, IMG submission 184749) | Pelagic Microbial community sample from North Sea - COGITO 998_met_05 (SPAdes) (version 2) | ecosystem: Environmental > Aquatic > Marine > Neritic zone/Coastal water | place: Helgoland, sampling... | reverse complement strand
CTAAAAACATACAAACACTTTTTAACTTTAAGCTTAGCTTGAGGACTTCTAATGGATCAAACCTACCTGAAACAGGGACCGAATGTCTGGCTCCAAGCTTAACAAATATTACATTATACAAACCCGCACCATGAGACATTGGGGCCGAATACAATGCGGTATCAGAGGAACTTACAGAGTCCACATCGGACAAGTAACCGTCGACCATAGCCTGTAAGTTTCTAGATGAAAGCATTACACCTTTAGGACTTCCGGTAGTACCGGATGTGTAAAACAACCATACTAGATCGTTTTTGCTTATTTTTACAGGACTTCGATTTGACAAAAACGAATATAATTTAAAAAAACTCTTCTCTGTAGTTGAAATGATTGTAAGTTTTAATTGTTTATATGTCCGGTCATTAAAAATGCTTTTTTTGTCTGTAAAAAGAACTTTAGAACCAGAGTCGTTTATAATCCATAAAGCTTCTTCTATATGAAGTTTTGAGTTTATAGGAACTACAACTCCCCCTAAAAACCAAACCGCATAAATGATTTCTAGGTATTCAGTTGAATTAGCCAAAAAAATTGCAACTCTATCACCTTTTTTAATTTCTAATATATTTTCCAAATATTCTGAAATGGAGGATGACCTAGCTCTAAAAGTAGCATAATCAGCACTGCAGTACTCTCCCTTTAATAAAGCTTCTTTTTTGGGATGCTTATCAGCTATATCTACTAACCAGTTCGCTAAATTCATAGAATTCCTATTTGAAGCATATTACCCACTGTTTATTAGAAATAAAAATCTAACTGAATTTTGATATACTAACAATCTTTAAAGTCTATAAATTCTTCTATAATAAGAATGAGAAAAAACTTACTAGAATTTAGGGAAATTACTATGTCAGATGCCAAAGGAATAGGCCTAAAAGAATTTGAACTCTCGGTAATTAAAAATTTTAGAAATCTTCCCCCTTCTAAAAGACTTAATCATCTTTCAAAAATAACTCGTCTTTCAAATTTTGATCTATCAAACCTATCAGAGCTCAATTGCTTACCTTTAAGTGTCGCAAATGGAATGATCGAGAATGTTGTAGGAAAAATTGAGATACCCCTCGGTATTGCAACAAACTTTAAAGTAAATCTTAAAGATTATCTAATACCCATGGCTATAGAAGAACCATCAGTAGTTGCAGCAGCCTCTAACATGGCAAAAATTATTAGAGAATCTGGAGGATTTTCTGCTTCAAGTGATGAACCAATCATGCGCGCCCAAATACAAATTCTTGATATTAATGATATTGTACAAACAAAAATATCCTTACAAAAGTATAAAGAACAAATTATAAACTTAGCAAATTCAAAGGATCAAACTTTGATTAATTTAGGTGGAGGTTGTAAATCTATAGAAGTTCAATGTTTTAAAAATACAAAAGTTGGCCCAATGGTTGTTTTGCATCTTTTAGTCGATGTCCGCGATGCAATGGGTGCAAATACTGTAAACACAATGGCAGAGGCAGTATCCCCTCTAGTAGAAAAAATTACTAGTGGCCGGGTAAAATTAAGAATTTTATCCAACCTAGCCGATAAGAGGCTTGCACGAGCTTCAGTAAAAATACCTTTCTCAGATCTCGGTTATAGTTCTTTTTCTGGAAAAGACGTTGCTAAAGGAATTGTAGAAGCATACACATTTGCAGAAATCGATACTTATCGAGCTGCTACTCATAATAAGGGAATTATGAATGGAATTGATTCTGTACTTTTAGCAACAGGAAATGACTGGCGTGCAGTTGAAGCAGGAGCTCACGCATGGGCTAGTAGGTCTGGCAGGTACTCTTCATTAACAAACTGGGAAATAAATAATTCTGGCCACTTACTAGGGTCAATAGAAATACCCATGGCCGTTGGAATAATTGGTGGAGCAACAGCCACACAACCTACTTCAAGATCTTGCATTAATTTACTGGGAGTCAAATCCTCCAATGAGTTCGGTCAAGTACTAGCTGCAGTTGGTTTAGCCCAGAATATGGGTGCACTTCGTGCTTTGGCAACCGAAGGTATACAACGAGGTCACATGAACTTACATGCAAAAAATATAGCCATCGCAGCCGGCGCGAGAGCCTCAGATATAGAGGTCGTTTCTAAAGCCATGGTTAGAGAGGGAAATATTTCTCTTGATAGGGCCAATTCATTATTATTAAAAAGAATTATAGACTAGTGTTACACTGATATAAATAATTACTAATTAAATTTAGTTTCTAAACTATCAAGCTTAATTCCGTGCAATTCCGTACTCCATATTTCACCACTCTTAATACTAAAAGCTCCTGTTAATGTACCTGTAGTAACTATATCTCCAGGCTTGAGACTAGCATGACACCCTAAGTTTTTGTTATCTAGTAAAATATGGCGCAATGCCTCTAATGGCCCAGCTCCAAGAACATTTGAAGCATAACCTTCATCTACTTTCTTTCCATTACAGAACAAAGTAATATTAAAGTTAGATAACTCTTCCACTAAATTACTTTTATTAATGTTTGAAACGTTGCGGAAAGGTCCACATAATAGCGCACCATGCAATCCAAAAGCTATTATGGTGTCTACAGTTTTAAACTGCCAATTTCTAAAGATGGAGTGAACTACCTCAAACCCATGAGAAATATGCGATATACAATCAAGGAGCTCGCCAAATTCCATGTCAACCTTTGGAGCCTTTTTCAACTTTAAAATGATTTCTGGTTCTATTTTGGGTTCCGATAGCCCTTTTATAGAAAAGGTTTTATCAATATTTTTAACCGTAGTATTGTACATTGCTCCAACAATCGGAGCAGTAGCGTTGTATTCTTTCCAAATATTACGATTTGTGAAACCAATTTTTACTCCTACAACACGCTCATTTCGATCAATCCTTAAAAATTCAATTTCTTGAGCAATACGGTAAGCCTCTTTGATAGTTAGATTCAAAAAACTATTAGAAATTAATTCAATCTGTTCCGAATCATCCAGAGCTCTAACAACTCTTAAGGCCACCTCTTTTATTTTACTTTTATCTAACACTTAACGATACCATACAAATTCAAGTAATTTTTATATTAAAGACCTTACAATTAAAAACAACTATCATAACTTAGTGCTTAAAACTTATGCTTAACGGCCTCTTATTTTTCTTAACAATGTACCTATACCATACCTAGGGGATGGGTCGTATAAGTGACAAAGAAACGTTAACCTACTTTCACTTTTTTCAGAAACAAAGTTATTTCCATGTAAAGTAGTAGTACCTAAAAAAGCCAAGGGCTTATAATCGTCAAAATATTCCGTTAATACATGTGTACTTTTTGAAACCGTATCAAACCCAGCTTCAGATGCATACCTTTTCCAGTATGCCTTTTGAAGAATATTAATAAGTTCGTATCTAGGAAATTTTCGAGCATTCGGGGCCGCTTTCAGTTCGCCCCTATCAGAAAAGCCATTTTCCGGTTTAGGAATGCTAATAGGTAGAACTATTGTAAGTAGATGAGAGTCAAAATGTGCACGATATTTTTCTGATGATTGTCCAGGATCAACTTTTCTAGCCACAAAATATCTATCTGTTTTATCGATAGAAACTCTGAAATCATTTACCGCCTTATTAAAGACACTTTCAAATAAAGGCTCTAAATTCATTAGATCAACTAACTTTTTATGAGCCCTATTATCTGTGGAATAAGTCTTGGAACCTATCTCTTGAAGGGCTTCGTCACAAATATTATTCTCATCAATAAGTGTTTTTATCGATGGTAAGTAAGAAAACCCATTTTCAAAAATTTCCCTACAGCAATTCTCAACATTATATTCATACATAGATCTTATTTCACCTCAAACCTAATAGAAGAAGTCAATTCACATACCATAGTATTCATTTACCAGAAAACTGTACCACCCGATAGGTAATAATTAGCATTTTAAAATCACTTTATGATGAAAAACTACTATTAGAATTTTATGTGGCTTATAGGAATTTGAATAAAAAATACTTTTTTTTAAAACAAAAACGAAAAGTGATTTTTAATTTAACGAAATAATAAATTTAATTTTCCACATTTCGAATGATACATTTTACTTCCTCTAATTTTTCTTGGACTAAATTAGAGTCACCAATGCTTTCTATATTTAATCTAAGCAATGGCTCCGTGTTAGATACTCTCAAGTTCATTCGCCACTTATCCGTCATAATACTAACCCCGTCCACCCTATCAATAATAGGTTTACTCTTATCGTAATAATTTAAAATTTTCTCTATAGTTTTATTTGGGTTAGACACAGTAAAATTGTGCTCCCCTGACGAAGGGAAAGTGTTAATTTGTTTGTCAATTAAAGATGATAATGGTTTTCCAGTTTGACTCATCACAAGACAAACTATTAGCCAAGGTATCATACCACTATCACAATAAAAAAAATCTCTAAAATAATGATGTGCTGACATTTCACCACCATAAATTGCATTATTATCAGACATAGATTTTTTCATGAAGGCGTGACCTGTTTTAGATTGAACGCAGTTACCATTTAACTTTTTAACAATATCAGTAATATTCCAAATTACTCTTGGGTCATGAACAATGGATGCCCCTTTCTCTTTATCTAGGAATACTGTCGCAAGTAGGCCAATAATATGCTCACCAGAAATAAACCTTCCTTTTTCATCAAAAAAGAAGCACCGATCAAAATCACCATCAAATGCCAACCCTAAGTCAGCATCTTCATCTAAAACCATCTTGCTAGTAACAATCTGGTTTTCTAAAATCAGAGGGTTTGGTATTCCATTTGGAAAGTTTCCATCTGGAATGTGAAAAAATTTCTCAAACTTAATTACATTTGTACTAACCATTAGCTGTTTAATAATCGTATCTAAGGTTGGCCCTGCAGCCCCATTTCCACAATTTACAATAATCTTCAAAGGCTTAAATACTGAACTGTCTACAAATGAAAGGACCTTAGTGCAATAGGCGGCCCTAGTAACTTCAGACACATCTTCCCATTTTAACTTACTATTCTTAGAGAAATTACAATCAAGACTTTCAGCAACCCTTTTTATTTCTAGGAATTCTTTCATTTGATCAAGTGGTTTTGAGCCAAATTTAACCATTTTTAAGCCATTATAACTTATAGGATTATGCGAGCCCGTAACTTCTATTCCACCATCTGCTTTATGATAACTCGTTCCAAAATAAACTTCTTCTGTCCCACATAAGCCTAAATCTAAAACTTTAGTTCCTCCATCATTCAACCCTCTAATTAAGCATCGCGCTAACTGAGGAGAGCTTAATCTGGCATCATGACCCACGACAACGGTTTTTGCTTTGATCACACAGGAAAAGGCTACTCCGATCCTATAGCAACAATCTTCATCAAAGTTATTCCCCAACTCACCACGGATATCGTAAGCGTTGAAACAGCTTAGTTCACGAGTCTTATAATTTTTAGAGCCCATTACGGTATTATTCCAGCTTTTTGTCCAGCATATATTGTTGCTTCAAGGTAGCCTTTAAAAGAGCCACAATCAAACCTACAATCCTCGTACAAAACCGAGCCCAAAGCTTTATTTTTGGCCATTTTGTTCAGTGAGTCAGCAAGCTGTATCTCTCCACCATACCCAGGCTTTTGTGTACGAAGAATATTGAATATCTCCGGTACTAATAAATAGCGGCCGATGGAAGCTAAGTTTGATGGTGCGTCTTCATAAGTCGGTTTTTCAATCAATCCCAAAACCTTATCTTTATATTTATTGGTTTTAACTACACCATAGTTAGAAATAGTTGGACCACTAACCTCCATAATCGAAAGCTGTGGTCTTCCAGTTTCATTAAATGCCTTAACTAAATTACTGGAGGCGCCCAAATCATCACTTAGTAAAAAATCATCTGCCAGTAATACCAAGAAAGGCTCCTCTTGAATTACTCTCTCAGCACATAAAATAGCATGCCCAAGCCCTAATGGCTGTGATTGCCGTAGAAATATACATTCAATATTATTTGGTATTATTTCTTGTACTTTAGCTAATAGCTGGTAATTACCAGCTTTTTCTAGCGCTGCCTCTAAATCGTAATTTCTATTGAAATGATCCTCAATTGCCCGCTTATTTTTACCTGTAATAAATATTAAAGTATCACAACCAGCATTTACGGCTTCTTCAACAGCATACTGAATCAATGGTTTATTTATTATAGGTAATAACTCTTTAGGCATGGCTTTGGTAGCAGGTAAAAACCGGGTTCCTAAACCCGCAACTGGGAACACTGCTTTTCGAACGCTTTTAATCATGAACTATATATCCTAAGAGCACTTATACTTAATTAAGTTGTAATAATCATTTACTTTTAAAAATTTTTTTTATCTTATTAGATCGAAGTGAATAATTTAAAATCGTATAGCTACTGCAAAAAAAAAGAAATGTTAAAAAAATGGTAATAAGAGCATAATAATTTTTTTCAATAAATATTACTCCACATAAAATAGGCACTACTGCCAAAGGTAGAATGATCACCGTTGCCAAAGGGTTTGTAAATTTTTGAGTGAATTTTTTGTGCGAAAAAAACTTTATTGTTCGCATGATAAGGTGATGGTAGTGCAACCTATCTGGTTGGTCTATTGCCATTTTTGTTAACCTTCTTCGGTAAATAGAAAGTACTGTATCCATGACTGGCCATGAGAAAATACATAGTATAGCCCAGGCAGAGATTTCGGGACGTCGTGAAGTCAATATAATTGCTATCCAAGCTAACAGATGTCCAAGCGTGTATGCACCAGAATCACCCAGAAAAATTAACCCTTTAGGGAAATTCCAGATAAAGAATCCTAATGTAGAAGCACAAATTATTAAAGAAAAAATACCTAAAGCTGGTTCAGAAAATGAGAAACATATCCATGAAAGACTCGCCGAAATTAGCAAAATTATACCTGATGCAAGACCATTGAGACCATCTATTAGATTAATGGACTGAGACACACCACAAGATGCAAATGCAGTAAAAAAAATTGCAAAAGGCGGAAAAGTTAATGCAAAACCTATAACACTTACATCAATATCAGTTAACCAAATACCAGTAGTAAAGATAGCTAAGAACCCTGAAAACAATCCAATCGATAACCTAATTGACGGCTTAATATAAAACCCATAGTCCTCAAAAGCACCAGCTAAAAAAATTGGTAAAGAAGAGATCAAAACCCAAACCGTAGTATTATTCTGATCGTACAAAACAAATAAAGAAATCGCCAGGATAATAGAAATACCGCCCCACCGTGCTGTAACCCTTAAATGTGTCGCCTGCCTGGCAGATATTGCCTCAAGTGCCTTTTTAGAAATAGTAAAATCTGACTTGGATAAAATTCCAGTCAAAATTGCTGAAAAAATAAATACTAAAAAGAAGATAATAATTGTCAAAATAATACCATAAAACTGTATACCATATCTATAGACCAAAACTTAACATTGATACACTCAAAAAATTATAAACTTAAACTCATTTTTAATAGAAGGAAATTTCTATACCAGATAAAAAAAGTAATTAAAAAAAATTATTTTGTTGGAAAGTTTTTGATACATCTCTAACTTATCTTTTTAAATGCTGTATAATTTGAATGAAACAAATATAAGCGAGCATAAAAACTTAAGTGTAAATATTTATGGAAAATACAATGTGCAAACAAAATAAAATAAAGCTTTTACTATTAGCTTCCTTTTCTTTAGCACCACTTTTAGGTTCAGGGGTATTAATTTTTATTGTAGCATTAACTGCGTATGCTACGAAAGAAAATATCAAAAAAAAATCAAGCTATATAATTAATTCACCAATAAAAGTAATTGGTTTAATTTTTATCTTATATTTTTCTACCTTTACTATATTAGAATTTTTTCATTCAGAAAGCCTAACTTTAGGAATTAGAGCACTTGGGAAAATATTTCCAATTTTTATTATTGGGCTACTAGCATTATTATTAGATACCAAAAAGATTTTTTTGACACACCAAGATGTCAGTAAGGCAGCAATTTTTGGAGTCTATCTTACTTTTGGGCTGATAATATTATTTAAGTTTATTTTTCCAAATATTTTTTTAAATGGTTTAGATATTTTTTATGAAAAATTAGGGATGGATACCAATAACCGTTTAACCATGCTCGCAGGTAACGCACTTCCATTTGGAACACTTTTTGTAACATTGTCATTTCTGACTCTTTTAGGGATTATGGAAAAGCCACCTATTAAAAAACTTATCGCCGTTTCCGCACTTATGATCGGTCTTATCACTGTTTTATTATGGAACAATTCGAGAGGTCCATCACTTACTATCGGTCCACTACTGTTGATATCCATATATTATATATCTTCAAAGGCGCAAATTTATCGAATCCGTTTTTTTTCTACATATCTAACTCTAATAGCGCTGATACTACTGCTCTGCTTATACTGCATAAGAGGCTCTATAGAACACTTTCTATTTACCTTACCTCCCCTTAATCCTGGCGGAGGAAACGGAACCTATGAAAAGTATTGGTTTGCATATCATACCATCATTGATTTCAAGCCGTACGATATATCGGTTTACACAAGGTTAGTAATGTACTCAGGAAGCATAAAAACATTCTTAGCTTCCCCAATTATAGGCCACGGGCTAGACGGAATGGGTCAAAGTATATTGCAATTCTTACCTACAGAGTGGGCAGAGCTTAAGTACCGCCACTTTCATAATACATTTATTAATCACTACTTGGCGGCAGGGATTTTTGGTTTACTGGGTCTGATGGCAATCCTGTTTAGTCCTTTTTTAACTCTATATTTCAGTAAAAATAGAAAATGTCAGGACACATCATTTTTTTCATTTATTATAATTACTTCCATGATTTGTAGTGGCCTAACAAATGTACTATTGATGCATGACTTAATTGGAGCTTTCTTTGCTATCCTTATCATTTCAAATGCACTAACAATCTCTAATAAAATAATCTCCTCTTAATCTCAGATATATCACTTTTTATAGAACAACATTTTAGCCAACTCTTTTGAAGTTCTTTTTTTAAATAATATCAAAAAGCAAAGGAAAAGGCCACTTATCCCCCCCAAACAAAATCCGAGCGAACGTCGATCTCCTCGAATACCCATTAACATGTAACCCAAAAGCTGCCCTAAAGTCATCCAGGTAAACGCAATTTTTGATAAGTCCTTATTAATAGAAACAAAATAAAATCTCATAATGACCAAACTTAGTCCATAAAAGGTACCTTTCTTGATTGTCATAGCCGAATAATTTTCATTATGGTCAGCCAAAGCATTCTTCGCCACCAGTAAACGGTAAGATTTACGCAATGGGTAGCTAAACATAAGATCCTCACAGACTGCCCAACGCGTTGGAAAATCAATTGGATGAGCATATTTTTTGATTATAGATCTATCCCAGCCTGTTGCCCCCCCAATCAACCATTCCGCATCTAATGTCTGCAAAGTCGGGAAGTGTGTCGATGCATAACCAGATATATTTACAGTACCTTTCATAGAAACTCCCTGGTAAAAGATATTTCGAAATATAGAGTTCTTGGGGATTTCTGCGTCTGTTAGGTTAAAGCTCATTCCACCCAGAGGTAGTCCAGTTTTGCAACACTCTTCGTTCCAACACATTAAAAAATTTTCTAACGAGTTTTGGTGAAGAGTAACATCATCATCGATATTGATAACTAGCATAATACCATTATCAATATGATCATAAGCATAATTCCTTTGCAGAACTTGTCCCACATACGGTGATTTCAAATAGCTAATGTTGAAATCTTCAATATACTTATCTATTACCCCAGATAAGATATTACCACTCTCACAAACAATGATTTGACCAGGCTTACTTGTTTGTAAGCTGAGACTACTAAGTAATCGTTTTACTTTATCAGGTTGATCTTTGGTAGCACAAACTAATGCAACATTTTTAGAGCAAACTTTAATAGGTTTCAGCGGTCTATATTTTTTTGTTTCTAACATGGTTAAACTAATTCACTTCGCTTTGAACATATAAAAATTAATATCATTTTTTATGAATAACTTTAAAATACAATTACTTATTATATAAAGCCTTTTACAATATCAATAATAACAGAAGGGTTTAAAGGTGAGTAATATTTATTTGCAAAACAAATAGCCTCTGTTCTTTGTGGGTTGGAACATGTCACCGGGTTATTTAAATCACTTTCAATTATATGTAATAATTCACCAGAGTTATTAACTATTTTCTTGAATAATATAGTGTTCGGGATTGGATCATTTTCGTCATTACTCCTATCCGTATTTAGATATATTGGTCTTAACCCATAAGACATACCATTCAGTACAACACTTGAGGCCCGATACACAAGCCATTCAGAATTCTTTATATCATTCTCAAGAGAGTGAGAGGATATCACAAAGTTTTTTGGTGCTGTTTTAATTTTAGGAATAGTTCGTGTTACTTTTACTAAGTTTAACAATGGGTGGAGTCGTAAAATAAATTTAATTTTTGGTAATTTCTTAGCCGCTTCGATACCAGAATTCACCATAAGCCTTACTTCATTCATATCTCCCTCTGGAACCAGTAGACAACATTTACTCAGGGTTCTATTTCTTTGACATGTTTTAACTGGTACATGCTTCACACTCCCAAGCACACTAATATTTCCAGAGGGGTATGCCGATTCTTTTTTAAATAAAGTTTCTGTAATCGAGCCAGCCATTAAAACATTATCTGGATCTGCACCACACCCATAGATAAAGTCTATCGCTCTTGGGCCTGGAAATAAGACAGCGTGATGATAGCCAAATACAGTTATTGGATTCTCCATTTGATGAGCCGAGAGAGCAACCATTCTTTCCCATCCATGTCCTTCGAACGTTTGAACTAGCGCCTTCGGTTTAAGCTTTAATATTATATTGTAGACTTGCTCATGTATACGAGAATTGCCTAAAGCTATATGGTCAAATTGAGCAAATTTGGCACATTTATGGAATTTTTTGTCTCCAACACAAACTAAAGAAAAGGATGCGATAACTAAGTTAAGGAAGAGCTTTAGCTCCGTTAGCGGTGAGAGATAAGCAGAAAGTACAGTTAAATTCTTTTTGGGATACTTTTCAACCTGACCCCTTGTTGCACGGCAATGATTTATCAACACTGTATGTACCCTTAGGCCATTATTCAAACATGCAACATCCAAATCACCAAAATAAAAGTCCTCATTATTTTTTAAATATGATATGTTATTCAGATGAGAAATTAATAGGATGTCGCACATATTAGTTTGTTCTTGAGCTTTAATTAAGCCTGGCCAATATAAAATGCTTCTCAGTAAAATAACCGTTGATGTAATAAGGCTATAACCTAAGCGCCATAATTCAGATCTTTGATCAATTAAGTCAGGGTATCTCTTGGCGGTTTTCGGACTTGAATTGAGTATCCCTAAAAAGCTATTAGCCAAATGTTGTTTTTTTTGTGACGCCCTTGCAGTTTCAATGCCAAGCTTTATATATTTTTGTAATTTATACCGTCTATTTTCTTGCGGCATTAGGTTCTAATCTTTCAAAAGTTTTACTTAATAACTCCTGTTGTAATTTGCTACTTGCAACGTGTTTAATCACTATATCAGCCTCTTCAGGTTCGTTTACTGATGGTAAGCTTTCCAAAAATGGTACGGATATCAATGAGAACCCGTTCTCTATTATTCGCATCTGCTCAATCATCTCATGACTCTCAACTGTTGAAGCAGGTAAGTTCACGAGTTCTTTAATAAAACCTTTTCGAAATGCAATAACTCCAAGAATTTTACGAATATAACTCTGTTGAATCTTAAATTCTGCATGGGAAGGTCCACGCCTAAAACAGTATAATATTTTATTATTTTTACCTATAGCACACTTAACAAATGAATGTCGGTCGATATCTGCCTGGTTTTGAATTGGCCCAGTTCCATTCCAAGCATCTCCATTAGGGTTTGCCAAAATTTTATTTGCAATCGTATCAATAAAAG
>Ga0209425_10005801_pt1 | contig 12004 bp, 10 predicted proteins | sample COG_05_FD_184749 | JGI IMG/M metagenome (GOLD analysis project Ga0209425, IMG submission 184749) | Pelagic Microbial community sample from North Sea - COGITO 998_met_05 (SPAdes) (version 2) | ecosystem: Environmental > Aquatic > Marine > Neritic zone/Coastal water | place: Helgoland, sampling... | reverse complement strand
GACTAAAGGTATTTTTCATAAGAACACTGCGAGCCGAAAATTGTCAAGATTGTTAAAGCGTGTCAAAGCTGTATCGGCTTAACAACAAAAAAATTTAAATTTAATCGATGTTCGCGTTTCAGACCTATTGAACGAATCTTATAGCAGCGTTACGATATTATAAATATTTAAGTTTTAGACCCTGATTCCTATCAGAATATGCAGACCTAAATAGGAAAGTATCTTTGGATACCTAGTGTTGGCTTATTGGCATCTAAATTTTAAAAAATATTCGTATGATTAATAGTTAAGATAGTTTTGTAAAATGAGTTTTAAAGATCAAAAAAGTGCTAAAGATGCATATTCTGAACTTGTGTCACAAGACTCCAAAGGGTGCCTTGTAGATGTTAGATCAAACAGGGAGTGGTGCATAAGTGGAGTAGTAGACCTTTCATTATCTAATAATAGAATGGTACTCTGTGAGTGGAGAAGTTATCCCTCAATGAATATAAATGAAAATTTCTTTGATGAGTTACTCAAAAAGATGGATATTAGTAAAATTGATAACCTTTACTTTATTTGTGCTGCTGGGGTCCGCTCTCAAGAAGCTCTAGAGTTTACAAGGGTAAAGTTAGAAGAACGGGAATTGAAAATTAACTGTATAAATATATTTGATGGCTTTGAAGGGAATACAAATAAGATTTTCAATCTGGGAAAAACTAGTGGTTGGAAAGGTTCTGGATTAGCTTGGTGCGAGTTTGACGACTCAATGAATGACATGGAATTAAAGGGTTGAAATGCTAGAGGAACAGTGGACTAGAATTTGTCTGAACGTAGAAAGTGAAATAGGTTCTAGTGCTTATAAGAGCTGGATAGACCCTCTTAAGTTGTGTGATGTCGAAGGATCAATAGCTAAGTTTATCGCACCAACTGTTTTTATGGGAAATTGGGTTCAACGGAATTATGGGCAAAAGATTCATGAAGGTTTCAAAAAAGAAGGAATTATTATTGATAGGCTGATTTTTAACGTTATAGAGGTAGATCTTGCAAAAGAGAAAAAACCTTCAGTTTCAATAAAGAAAGATAAAAGTGTTTTTGATAAGAATTCAGGCGTGGTTTTACCTAGCTCTCCATTAGATTCAAGGTTCACGTTTTCAAATTTTGTGGTTGGAAAGCCAAATGAATTAGCCCATGCCGCCGCCCGCCGAGTTGCAGAGAGTGGCTCTGTAACTTTCAATCCTCTGTTCCTTTATGGTGGAGTTGGGCTAGGCAAAACTCATTTAATGCACGCAATTGCTTGGGAATTAAAAAGTAGACTTTCTTCTCCCAGAATACTGTACCTTTCAGCGGAACAATTTATGTATAGGTTCGTTCAGGCTCTAAGATTTAAAGATATGCATGGTTTTAAAGAATTATTTAGGTCCGTTGACGTACTGATGGTCGATGATGTTCAGTTTATTGCTGGTAAAGAGTCTACTCAGGATGAGTTTTTTCATACGTTTAATGCTTTAATAGAGAACGGAAAACAAATAGTTATCTCTGCAGATAGGGCTCCTGGTGAAATAGACGGTCTAGAGGAGCGGATAAAATCTCGGTTAGCTTGGGGTTTAGTGGTCGACCTTCATCCAACAGATTATGAATTACGATTGGGAATTCTTCAGTCTAAAGCTGAAGCTCAACTAAAAATCCATGAAGGGATCGAAATTCATCATGGAATTTTAGAATTTTTAGCACATCGAATATCATCTAATGTGAGAGTTCTGGAGGGTGCTTTAATTCGGTTGTTTGCGTTTTCCTCATTAGTTGGAAGAAAAATTGATATTGATATGGCTCAAGAATGCCTGGCTGATATTTTAAGGGTATCACAACGTAAGGTTACTATTGAAGAAATTATTAGAAAAGTAGCAGATCATTATAATTTACGAATGACAGATCTAATCTCGGCTAGACGTGCACGCGTTATAGCTCGACCACGACAGGTTGCGATGTTTCTATCAAAAATGCTTACCTCTAAATCACTTCCAGAAATTGGTCGGAGGTTTGGTGGGCGCGATCATACCACAGTTATTCATGCCGTAAAAAAAATAGAAGAGCTTCGTCAGATCGATAATCAAATAGACGAAGAGGTCGAAATATTAAGAAGAATGCTTGAGGCTTAATATTATTTATTCAATATTTGACGATTTTTATTTGAATGCTTACAATAAAAATACGTAAAGATTTTTTTAACAAAGCCAATAATTATAGGAAATTTTCGATATGAAAGTTATTGTTGAACGTAGCGATTTATTAAAAGCTATGAGCCGAGCACAATCTATCGTTGAAAGACGAACAACCATACCTATACTTTCTAACGTGCTCATTGAAGCTATTGATGGTAAAATAAGCTTAAGAACTACAGATTTGGATATAGAGATTGTAGAACGAGTTAGTGCTAGTGTAGAGCAAGACGGTCATACAACCGTAGGAGCCCATACGCTGCATGATATCGTTAGGAAACTTCCTGACGGAGCTTCTATACAATTGATTGCAGATCAAGTTTCTTCAAGATTAGAAGTTAAAGCAGGAAGATCAAGGTTTTCTCTAGCAACCTTACCGAGGGAAGATTTTCCAATTATGGCGAGTTCTGAGTACGATAGTAATTTCACAATTGCACCCAAAGTGCTTAATAGATTGTTTGAAAAATCTAAATTCGCCATGTCAACAGAGGAAACGCGCTATTATTTGAATGGAGTATATTTTCATGTAGCAAATAATGCTCAAGGTGGTGTTCTTCGGGCTGTAGCGACAGATGGGCATCGTCTAGCCCAAATAGATGAAAGTATTCCAGATGATCTTAAAGAAATGCCTGGAGTAATCGTTCCACGAAAAACTGTGGGCGAATTGCGTGCAATTTTAGAAAGTGACGATACCGCCATATCAATATCTGTGTCTGAAACAAAGATAAAGTTCCAGAATTCGTCGATGACACTTACATCGAAAGTGATAGATGGCTCATTTCCTGATTATACTCGAGTAATTCCAAAGGATAATGTAAAGAAAATGGAGGTTGATGCAACTTACTTTGCACAATCGGTGGATAGAGTTTCAACAATTTCATCTGAAAGAGCCAGGGCCGTGAAGCTAAATTTACACAAAAACCAATTGGTCTTATCTGTGAATTCTCCAGATAGTGGTGCTGCTGATGAAGAGCTCCTTGTAGAGTATGATGATGAAGAATTAGAAATAGGTTTTAATGCAAAGTATTTACAAGAAATTTCTGCTCAGGTTGGTGGGAGCAATGCTTTATTTTTGTTTAATACGCCAAGTGATCCAGTTCTCATGCAAGAAGCTACTGATGATAGTGCTATTTATGTTGTTATGCCAATGCGGGTCTAATTATTGTATCAAAATTAGAAATTTGTAGTTCAATTGTTTTTAAGCGCTCTTAAAATCTCCCACTTTAGAACACATAAGCTGTCTGTGATAAATCCATTTAAAAAACCTATAGTGATTTTTGGCTTAAACGGGGCTGGGAAAACAAATATACTTGAAGCAATATCAATGTTGGCCCCAGGCCGAGGTTTTCGACGTGCAAAGTTTTCTGATTTATCTCGCAGGCCTGATCTCTTAGGTTGGAAGGTATCTGCTGATTTGCAAATTTCCGGTACTAGTTACGAAGTTTGTACCTCTTGGGATGCAATATCTACTAGTAAGGTAACAATTGATGGAAAGCCTGCTACCCAGAGTGAACTAGGTCGCTTAGTCAGGATTTTATGGTTAACGCCACAAATGGATAGGATTTGGTTAGATGGGTCAGCTGAGAGAAGACGGTTTCTTGATCGAATAGTTTCAACTTTGGTAATGGAGCATACCGAGAACTGCATACAATATCAAAAAGCTTTAAAGCAACGAAACAAATTGATTAGAGATAGGATCTTTGACTCTAATTGGTATGATGCGGTAGAATTTCAAATGGCGTCATATGGGAGTGCCATTGATCTTGCTCGCCAAAGTGTTCTCTCCCAAATAATGGAAATGCAAAAAAAATCGACTAGTGCATTTCCTGCGGCTGATCTCAACTTGGTTGGAACTACTTACCATTCGGCGCAAGAGTTTAAAGATGCTTTGGCTGCCAGCCGAACAGTAGATATTAACGCTGGCCGAACTTTAAGAGGACCACACTTGAGCGACTTGGCATCTATCTATTCAGAAAAGGCTATTGATGCAAAAAACTGTTCTACAGGCGAACAAAAAGCTTTGCTAATTTCTATAATAATAGCGACTGCAAGAATTCAACTGGAGATATTCAACACCCCTCCCATTCTACTATTTGACGAAATGTCAGCACATCTTGATTCGCAAAGACGATCTTTGTTGTACAGGGAACTTTGTGATTTAGGCTTACAGGTTTTTTTGACTGGGACAGATATTAGTATTTTTGAGGAACTAAAAACCCATGCAGAATTTTTTAGAGCACAAATAGATTCTAATATGACAATTTGTACTAAGGTTGATGATATCAGTTTTTAAAAGAATAACGCATCCTGGAGGATTGAAACACGTGACATATTTTACTTTTTCCTGTACAATTTTGTTAAAATAAAAGGATAAAAAATGAGCAGTGAAAATCTTAATATTGACGATAATTATGGAGCGGAATCTATTCGCGTTTTGAAAGGTCTTGAAGCGGTTAAAAAGAGACCAGGGATGTATATTGGCGATACTGATGACGGATCAGGGCTTCATCATATGGTCTACGAAGTTGTCGATAATGGAATAGATGAGGCACTAGCTGGTCATTGTGATACAGTAGAAGTTTACCTTTATGTAGATGGATCGGTTTCTGTATCTGATAATGGCCGAGGGATTCCTACTGATATTCACGCTGAGGAAGGCGTATCTGCAGCAGAAGTGATAATGACTCAGCTTCATGCAGGGGGTAAGTTTGATCAGAATTCTTATAAAGTATCAGGTGGACTGCACGGAGTTGGGGTATCAGTTGTCAATGCATTATCAGAATGGCTTGAATTAAGAATATGGCGAGATGGAAAAGAGCATTATGCAAGATTCGAAAATGGTGACACAGTAATACCATTAAAGGTGTGTGGTGAATCATTTGGTAGAAAAGGTACTGAGGTTAAGTTTTTAGCTTCAACGGAGACGTTCTCAGATCGAGAATTTCAGTTTAAGACTCTTGAAAATAGACTAAGAGAGTTAGCATTTTTGAATTCTGGCGTAAAAATAAAAATACAGGATAAAAGAACTTCTGATTTAATTGTTAGCGAACTTTGTTATGAGGGCGGCGTCAGTGAATTTGTTAAATACCTTGATAGATCGAGAATTCCTTTGATTAGTGAACCAATTTTTATATCAGGAGAGAGAGATGATATTAGTCTTGAGATAGCAATGTGGTGGAATGATGGCTACCATGAAAATGTATTACCTTTTACTAATAACATTCCTCAAAGAGATGGTGGTACCCATCTTGCAGGTTTTCGAGGTGCCTTAACGCGATGTATAAATTCATACTTCACAAAAAGTGGCTTATCTAAAAAAGAGAAAGTGACCATTTCTGGTGATGATGCCAGAGAGGGTTTAACTTGCGTACTGTCTGTAAAAGTTCCAGACCCAAAATTTTCGTCACAAACAAAAGACAAGCTAGTTTCCTCTGAGGTCAGACCGGTAATAGAGGGTCTTGTGAACGAAAAATTGGCAGAGTGGTTTGAGGAGCACCCTGTTGAGTCAAAGATTATTATAAGTAAGGTAATAGAGGCGGCCTCGGCGAGGGAAGCTGCACGAAAAGCGAGAGAACTTACAAGGCGAAAGTCAGCAATGGATATTGCTAATTTGCCTGGAAAACTGGCTGATTGTCAGGAAAAAGATCCGAGTAAAACCGAAATATTTTTGGTTGAGGGTGATAGTGCTGGAGGCAGTGCAAAGCAAGGTCGTTCAAGGTATAACCAAGCAGTTTTGCCTCTGCGTGGAAAAATACTAAATGTTGAGCGGGCAAGAGATGATCGAATGCTTTCAAGCCAAGAAATAGGTACATTAATTACGGCCCTTGGAACTGGTATTGGAAGAGACGAATTTGATATTGAAAAATTACGATATCACAAAATTGTTATAATGACTGATGCTGACGTAGATGGTGCTCATATTAGAACACTTTTACTAACTTTCTTTTTTAGAAAAATGAGAGAACTAGTGGATGGTGGTTACTTGTACATTGCTCAGCCTCCTTTATATAAAGTATCTCGAGGCAAGTCCGAAGTGTACTTAAAAGATGAAGGGGAACTTGAAAAGTATTTAATACAAATGGGTCTTGAAAATACAACCTTACGCATGGGTAATGGAGTGATAATAGCAGGATCTGATTTAGATGCAGTTCTTCAAGATACAAGAAAAATAGTCAATACCTTAACTTCTTTTCCAACGAAGTATTCACGATTTATTTTAGAGCAAGCGGCTATTTCTGGAGCATTTGATACCAATTTATCGACTTTCGACGCCGCAGAAACGGCAAAGTGCTTAGCACTTAGGCTCGATGAGTGTTCAGAAGAATATGAAAGAGGCTGGGTTGGTAGTGCCACAGACGATTCTGGGTTGAAATTAACCCGAACGGTTAGAGGTGTGGAAGAGGTAAGGATTATAGATGGTCAGACTTTGAGGTCAGCGGAGGCAATAAAGTTGAATGAAATGATTAACAAGCATTTGGATATTTATAAAACAGCGGCATTAATAAAAACAAAATCTAAAGAAGAACTTATTAACTCTCCAACAGAGCTTTTTGCTGCGGTTATGTCTGATGGAGAAAAGGGACTTACTCTTCAGAGGTATAAGGGTTTAGGTGAAATGAATCCTGATCAGCTCTGGGAAACGACCTTAGATCCTGATGCTCGAACATTACTGAGAGTGAAAATTGATAGAGAGGAAGATGCAACCGATATATTTAGTAAATTAATGGGCGATGTGGTAGAACCAAGGCGAGAATTTATTCAACAAAATGCTTTGAACGTATCCAATTTGGACTTTTAGTTTATTTGACTGACTTAGATATATTGCTAATTTGTAAAATTAAAATTGCTGCCATCACTAGTAATACTCCAATTATTTGTTGAGACACAAGTTTTTCTGATAGAATTAAATGGGCAATTAAAACCCCAAAAAATGGATTTAGAAAGTGAAAAGCGGCCGCTTTAATTGGACCTATAAAATGCAGCAACTTGAACCAAATAACTGTCGCAACCAGTCCAGGGAAAATGGTTGTATACAAAAAAGCAGCAAGCAATCTAAATGACCAAGTAACTTCCCAGGTCTCAAATGCTACGCTCAGTGGAAATAGAGTAATGCTTCCAACTATCATTTGTAATCCTATCATCATGAGCAAGTTTTTTCCTGATGAGTGGCGAACTATTATTGTAGCTATCGCGAGTGCAACGACACCACATAAACAAAAAATAACCCCAATTGTGTTTAATTTACTGGTTGTACCTGCGTTCATTATGAAGATCACACCAAACAAACCAATTAATAAACCACTTAATCCTACTTTGCTTAAACGTTCCTTTAAAAAAAACCATGAAAAAATGGTGACAATGAGGGGTAGGAGGCTTGCAATTATAGCTGCTAGGCTTGCATCGATCCATTGAATTGCAACAAAATTTAAGCCTAGGTATACTGTATTTTGGCAGAGACCAAAAATGCAAATCGCATACCACTCTGGCTTGGAAAAACTTATCGATTGATCCAAAAAATAAGCTATTACCATCGCTATGGTGCCAGATAAAAGGAAACGTAGTGATAACAGTAAAAATGGAGGTGCATCGAACATTGCAATTCTTGCAGATGTAAAGGCACTTGACCATATCATGGCGAATAATAGCCCTAAAATTATATCGCGTATTTTCATATTTATTAAATCATAAAAAAAAGGCTACCATAATGGTAGCCAGATTATTTACTGTATCCAATGTTTTTATGAATTTATAACGTCTTTCAGAGCTTTTGCTATTGTCACCTTTGCCACTCTGTCAGCAGCTTTTTGCATTTGTTCACCAGTGGCTGGATTTCGTACCATTCTTTCAGGTCTCGCTCTGCAGGCAAATTTACCAAGCCCAGGTAGGGTAACTGCACCCCCACTAGCAACTTCTTTAGTTACGATTGCTGATAACGCTTCAAGAGTTCTATTTGTAGACGCCTTGTCAGAATTAGTTGCCTCTGCTAACGAGGCTACTAGTTGGGTCTTTGTCATTGGTTTTTGTGTCATTTTTCTACCTATATTGAATTTAAAAGCCTTTTTGAGGCTACCACAACGGGATTAAGCCCATTTTTTAAAAGAATTACAATCATCAAAATTGACTATAATTGAAATTAAAAAAAAATAAATAATTAATATGGTAATTATGCAAAAAAGATTTGAAAAAAGCTCAGGAATTAATCCTGAGCTTCATTTTTTAACATATTGGAGTGTAAATTATGAATTTTTTGAAAACTCAGGATAAGCATCCATCCCTAACTCCGCTTTATCTAGCCCTTGGATTTCTTCTTCTTCAGAACTTCGTAAGCCGATAGTTGATGATATTATGTAAAATACGAGTAAAGATATAGTAAAAGTGAAAACTCCAATTACTAGAATACCATAGAGTTGAGTGATCAAACTGGCTTCGCTATTGCTAAAAACGACAGCTAGCGTCCCCCAAATTCCTGCTATCAGATGAACTGGTATAGCACCTACAACATCATCAATTTTGAGCCGATCTAACATTGGAACTGTAAAGATGACTAGTAAACCGCCTACTCCACCAATTAATGTAGCAGCACCAAGTGATGGGGCTAAAGGTTCCGCAGTGATTGAAACAAGTCCCGCTAGTGCGCCATTAAGTGCCATAGTCAAGTCGACTTTGCCGTAGTAAAATTGAGTGGCAATGATTGCGGAAAGTACACCGCCAGCTGCCGCCGCGTTAGTATTTGCGAATATTCTTGAGATGTCTGCTACGTCACCAATAGTGCCCATTGCTAATTGTGATCCTCCATTAAAGCCAAACCAGCCTAACCACAATATAAATGTGCCTAGTGTCGCTAGTGGTAAATTTGACCCTGGCATTGGTATAGTTTTTCCGCTGACGTAGCGGCCGATGCGAGGTCCGATAATTATAGCTCCTGCTAGAGCAGCCCATCCTCCAACAGAATGAACGATAGTGGAGCCCGCAAAGTCTGAAAACCCTGCTTCGCTTAAAAAGCCTCCACCCCAAGTCCAGCTCGCACTTAATGGGTAAATTATTGAAGTTAATAATAGTGTAAATAAAAGAAATGGCCATAGTTTTACGCGCTCAGCTATTGTTCCAGAGACTATGGATGCGGTGGCGGCACAAAACATTAGTTGGAAGAAATAGTCCGATCCGGTAGAAGCATAGGAAAGATCATCAGCATTTTCAGCTGTTATTCCTACAGCCTCTAGAACCGCAGTATCTTTAAGCGGAATAATATAGCCAGATAAAAATCCTTCAATAGTCCAATTTCCAAGTGGATACATCAGATTATATCCTAATATGTAATATCCAACCGCAGCGAGTGAAAATAGTGAGATATTCTTAGTTAGCTGCATTGTAGTATTTTTTGATCTCACTAAGCCAGCCTCAAGCATACAAAAACCGCATGCCATGAACATTACAAGAAATCCTGCAACTAAGAAAAGAAGGGAGTTAAGAATGAAGATACCATGTTCTGGTACTTCTTGTGCGAGCGCTGGCGAAGCTACAAATAATATTGTAGCGAACAGACCAATAAAATTAGTAATTTTTGACATTTAAGCCTCCATTTATAATTGTTTTAATTTGATTTTTAATTAAAGAGCATCGTTACCGGTCTCACCAGTTCTAACCCTCAGGGCCTGTTCTAAAGGCAGTACAAAAATTTTCCCGTCACCAATTTTTCCTGTCTTAGCTTTTGTGGAAAGCTGGTCCACTACTTTATCTACATCTTCATCTGACACGGCCATTTCTAACTTAATTTTTGGTACAAAGTTTACAGCATATTCCGCCCCTCTATAAATCTCGGTGTGACCGGCCTGTCTCCCATAACCTTTTATCTCTGTAACCATTAAACCTTGAACCCCAATTTCGGTGAGAGCTTCTCTTACTTCCTCCAGTTTAAATGGCTTGATTGCCGCTATGATTAATTTCATATAACCTCCTAAAAGTATTTGATAGGGCTCCTATTCTAGGTGCCCTTGAAATTCTTGAATTGCCCAAGTAGCAGAAATGTGAAATGATAAATTGTAAAGATCTTTCAAAAATCGAATTTATTGCTTAAAATATAACCATAAAAAATATTATGCCTAAAATTTAACCAAATTTTACTATCTTATTAAATGTATTCTTTAAAATATTTGTTTGAAACGGTCGCCTAATGGTCCAAAAGTACACAAAAAGTCGATTGAAAAACGTTAACAAAAAAGGGGGGGCTAGGCGTAAAGTCAAAACTAAAGTTAATTTGAAACTACTGGTAAGCTCAGCGCTTAAAAAATTGAAAAGTTTTCTTGTTTGGCTAAGTATTAGAGCTTCAATTATTTTTTTGTCGTCCGCGGTTACAACGATTGTTTACTTTTATTTGATTATTCCTCCATTTGAGGATGTCCTGGATGGCCGCAAGCAAGGCTCAGTAACGTTTTTAGATAAAAACGGTGAAGCATTTGCTTGGCGAGGCCAACAATTTGATCAATCCCTTCGATCAACGAATGCTAGTCCACATTTAGTTAATGCCATAATATCTAGTGAGGATCGAAATTTTTATGGGCATTTTGGCGTTTCTATAAGAGGGATAATTGGTGCCATAATAATAAATCTGCGCGAAGGAAGAGGCCCGTTAACTGGCCATGGTGGTTCTACGATTACTCAACAGGTGGCGAAGTTGTTGTGTTTAATGAATGAGATAAAATCAGAAACAAATTGTAGACAGCAATCTATTGCACGAAAAATTTTAGAATTACCATTTTCAGTAGCTTTGGAGCTTAAGTTTACGAAACCAGAAATACTTTCAATTTATATGAATAGGGTCTACTTGGGTGCCAGTACCACTGGGTTTGAAGCAGCTTCTCAACGTTATTTTGCTAAATCAGCAACTGAAAGCTCCTTAACAGAGGCAGCCATGTTGACGGCACTTTTAAAAGCTCCTTCACGCTACGCACCAACAAATAACCTTAAGCTAGCACAGAGCCGTGCAGCAATTGTTATCCAGTCAATGCTCAAGCAAAAGTATATTTCTGAATCTGCAGCCTCTCAAGCGATAGGTATGCCAGCAAGACTATCAAAAAAAGCAGCTGCTGCTTACGGGGTACATTTTGCTGACTGGATTATGTCAGACGCACCTAAAGTTCTTACAGTAAAAACAACTGAAGATATCTTAATAAGAACAACATTTGATCCAGAGGTTCAAGCACACATTGATAATACTGTTTCAACAATTTTTAAATCAAAAGTGAGGTCTGGCTCAAAAGCTGAGATTGCTGTTGTAGTAATGTCAGCGTCTGGTGATGTGATTGCTATGTTGGGTGGCAGAAAAGATACAAGGACCCCAGGGCAATATAATCGAGCGTTCCAAGCCTTTCGACAACCTGGTTCAGCATTTAAACCATTCGTTTATGCAGCAGCACTTCAGCAAGGGTACTCGCCAAATTATTTATTAAGTGATACTAAAAAACCACCTAAGAAATTAATTAAATTAAAATATTGGCCCAAGAATTATGATGATAAATATATTGGTGTAGTCCCAATGAGTTATGGGCTGATAAACTCGGTTAATACCGCAACAGTTGATTTGGCCAGCCTTGTTGGTATTAACAATGTGATAAAGTTGGCTAAAGGGCTGGGAATTAAGTCAGAACTATCTTCAAATTTATCTCTCGCTTTAGGATCTTCAGAGGTTTCGCTTTTAAACTTGACTGGTGCTTATGCTGGCTTTTTGAACCAAGGTCGACCGGTCTATCCAAGAGGTTGGTTGGACCTTCGGCTTAAGTCCACTGAGGAAGTGTTAATGAGTTCAGTTA
>Ga0209425_10005794_pt1 | contig 12010 bp, 8 predicted proteins | sample COG_05_FD_184749 | JGI IMG/M metagenome (GOLD analysis project Ga0209425, IMG submission 184749) | Pelagic Microbial community sample from North Sea - COGITO 998_met_05 (SPAdes) (version 2) | ecosystem: Environmental > Aquatic > Marine > Neritic zone/Coastal water | place: Helgoland, sampling... | reverse complement strand
ACCTAATAACAACGTTTATTGTTTCAGGAATTACAAAAGAAACAGAGCTTGAGAAAGATAATAAAAGCAGAATTCACGAATTATTATCTACTGTAGCAGGCTTAAATTTTTATCAGAAAAAGAAAATTAGATTGGCATGGGTACTCACCCTTATTTGGTTTTTGGTTGGGTTTGGCCCTTTCGCAACTATAGGAAACTCTATTTTCTCAGACCCGAACTCACCAAGTCTCTGGGCCCCTTTTGGGCTTCCCTCTCTTTGGGTTTGGCAAATTATATTCCTTTTCTACGGAATATTTGTAATGTGGTTTTTAGCTTTCTACATGGGTCTTTCAAAACCAATTGATCCAGATAGAGTAGATAGGGTCGCAAAATCTCTTATCTAGTTATAATTTTAAAGAAAAAATAAATATATATTTTAAGGCTGTATGCTATTTTGCTATCATAACAGCTATTAATAAAAACAGGAATCTTATTATGAAAAAACTATCTTTTTTAATTCTTGCTCTTTTTGCAATTGGGAGCGCCCAAAATACAGCAATGTTCTCTGGACGCGCCCATCCTGAATTAAAATGGAACACCATTTCTACAAAACATTTTAATATTCATTACCATCAAGGCATTGAAGAAATTGCTAATGAGGGGGCCATTCTTGCAGAACACTACCGTCCAACTTTGCTTGTTCAAATGGATGTAGATACGATACCTAAAATAGATATTATTTTTACGACAGAAGATGAAATTATGAATGGTTTTGCAATGTGGACTTATCAAACTTTTATATGGGTGGATCAAAATGATGCGGCTATTTGGCTAGAAAAAGGTAAGTGGCTTGAGCAAGTTTTAGCGCATGAGCTTCAGCACATTATCCTATTGCATAAAACTAAATCATGGTTACCGGAACCGATGGGACAATTATTATCTGGAATGCCCGGTTGGTTTGTAGAGGGCACAGCAGAATATGAAACTGAAAGTTGGCGACCTTATAGAGCTGATCTTTCCCATAAAGCGCATGTTTTGCGTAATAAAATGGATACAATGGATCCTCACCATGATGGTTTTTCTAAAATGCTATATTGGGCTGATCGTTTTGGTGATTCCACGATTGCACAAACTTTAGAATATCGTAATGCATTTGATGTTTTTAATTTTGGTGCCGGCTTTAAAAAAGCGACAGGAACTAGTGTTAAACAGTTCAATGAAGACTGGCGAAGACATATGAATACTTATTATTATGGCTATAGATCTCAAAAAGAAACCTATAAAGAAATAGGGGAAGTAATCTCTTTCCCATTAAAAAAAGTTCAATCTGCGATGTTTTATAAAGATAGTAGTCAAATTGCAATACTAGGAAGGTTAGATAAAGATCGTAGAGATGTTTCACTCATAATTGCTGATCGAGATACCTCCAAAGAAAAAAAACGTTTTGAAAAATGGGAGAAAGCTATTAACAAGCTTAAAAAGAAAAAGAAAAAAACAAAAAAGGACTCTTTAGCTATAAATAAAAAATATAAAGAAAAAATTCTTTGGGATAAAAATGAAGTTGATTACGGTCAGTTTCACGGACGTATGTCATGGTCTTTTAACGGAAGTAAACTAGCTTATGCTAAATATCATTTTGGGAGAAATCAATCTCTGGTCTATGATATAAAAATTTATGATAAAAATTTAGGTAAGCATTTTTGGCTTACCGATTCTAAACGAGCTACATACCCAATTTGGCTAGATTCTAATAAAGTGGCGTATGTCTCTCATTATAATAGTGTTTCAAATATCTTTATAAGCAACCTAGATCAAAAAGAAGTAGAAAATCTTACAGGCTTTACTAAAAATACGCAAATTACATTTCTAGCAATCTCACCTGACCAACGTCAAATTGCTTTTGCAATGAATCCTGAAAATGGCAATATGGATATTTATATAATTGATCTAGAATCAAAAGCCATAACTCGTCTTACAGATAATTCTATGGCAGATATTATGCCTGTTTGGCATCCGGATAACAAATTAATTTCCTATACATCAAATGCTAATGGTGTACCCAATATATATACTGTCGATTTAAGTACTAAAAAAATTATTGCAAACACCGATGCTGGGGATGGTATTTGGACCCATCAGTGGATGCCAAAAGATTCCGTCTTGCTTGCAACTTCATTGGGAGACATAGATAGCGTTCGTTTGATCAAGATAAATCCTTTTAGGGTTTCAGATACAACCCCTTTATCTTTAAGGGATAATTATACTTCTTGGCTAGAGGCAGGTCCCGACGTGAGTTTTGTTAATAATAAACCGGGGAAAGTCCCTGATATTTCTAAACCGGAAAAATATAAATTCATAAAACATATGAGACCATTTAGTACTGTATTTCTACCATTACCAGGGTCTCCATTTTTCGCCACTACGATTACAGATGCGTTAGGAAAAAATATGTTTGGGATCGGTGGGTATTTAATCCCTTCTGATTTAGATAAAAGCGGGTTTCAACTAGCCTACATTAATCCAATGTGGGGTCTGAGTATTTCTCGTAATTTTGATTTTGCTTTTCGCCCCTACCAGAGTGCTTGGTTAATCGATTCAAGAAATAGTGCCTCTTTTACAATTAACAATCCAATTAATTTTGGAGAGTACCCTTCATCCAATCATTTATTTTATGCCGGAGCTACGATTGTAAATCATAATGTAACTGTTGGCAAAGAAACAGATAAAGAGACAGGTGAGTTAATACCGCTTGATAAATCTAGCTTTGTTGATCTTCCGATACCTGAATCAGGGAATGATGGATTTCTTACTATTGGATATCAGTGGTTAAATCGTAGACCTCATAAAATAAATACGATTGCCCCAAAGGACGGGTTTGGAATAAGTGGCTTAGTTGATTATGCCAATAAAGACTTATTTGGAGACTTTAGCTTTACAAGACTAGAGGGCGACTTTTTTGCTAATATACCTGTAAACAAAAGCGGGTCTTTGGTTTCATACTTTCGGTTAAAAACAATGGCGGTTTCTGGCAAACCGCCTGCTCAAGAATATGTTGGACTTACTGATGATATACCAATCTATCTTCAAGGTATAGCACCAAGTAGGTTTGTGCCTGAAAATCATAATCCTCGCGGATGGTCTGGTTACCGATTAGGTGATAAGCTATTATTTGGATCAGCTGAACTAAGACAAGCAGCAGGGCCAATATCATTAAATTTAGTATCAGATTTTGGCAATGCCTGGTTTTCAAACGCAGAAAAAAAGAAAATGGTGGTTACTGCTGGTTATGAAATTCGCATTGCTATTGGGCCTTTAATACTTGCAGGTGGTGAAGCCCAAGAAATTGAAGGATGGAAAAATAAACAAAATCCTGAAAGATATTACAGATTGGTATTAACAAACCCTTTTTGATTTTATAAATAATGATAGCTAGAATATTTATATTTCTTGTTCGTGTTTCCCCAGCTTTCCAAAGAGGAATGTGGCGCTGGTGGTACCAAAGGCTTGGTAAGCGAGCACAGGACAGTGGTTGGACATTTATGAATTATGGATTTAAAAATCAAAGTATTTTAAATCTTGAACCAGGCGATGAAAGTGATAGAATGTTCATTCAACTTTATCATCACATTACATCCCAGTTGCCCATAAAAGATCAGGCAATTTTAGAGGTGGGTTCTGGAAGAGGTGGTGGCGCATCATTTATTTCAAGGTACCATCATCCAAAATCCGTCACTGGAATTGATTACTCAAAATCAGCTATTAAGCTTTCAAATAAACTCCATAGCTCAGTCGATCGATTAGTTTTTAAATTAGGTGACGCGGATAACTTGCCATTTGAAGATAGTACTTTTGGTGCAGTCCTGAATATTGAATCATCACATTGTTATGGTAATATGGAAAGATTTTTAGATGAAGTATATAGGGTAATTAAACCTGGGGGATATTTTGGCTGGGCAGATCTTAGAGCAAAAAATATGGTTGAAGAAACAGAAATTGCATTTAAAAAATCAGGTTTTACTTGTATTAAAAATGATGTCATTACTACTGAAGTCATAGATGCACTTGATGATATTCATGATGTAAAAATGGCAATGATAACTAATCACGTTCCTATGTTTTTGCAAAAAGCATTTACAGATTTTGCTGGGGTAAAAAATTCAAAAATCTATAATGGGTTTAAAGGCGGCAATGCTGTTTATCTTTCAAAAATATTAAAAAAGTGAAATTCACTCTTTATAGTTACACGAATTAAATGTAAGATTTGGTACAACAAATATAAATTTATTTGATGTTTTATTTCCGCATATTAGAGGCCAGCCAGCAAAACCTTACATGAACTCCGCCCTATCCAAAATAACTACTATCGTTGGTGCCCAATGGGGAGATGAGGGCAAAGGCAAAATAACTGATTTCTTTGCCGGTCAATCTGACTACGTCGTACGTTTTCATGGCGGTAATAACGCAGGACACACTGTAATAGTTGACGGAAAAACATTTAAACTCCACCTCATTCCTTCAGGGGTAATTTATGGAGAACCACTAAGTGTTATTGGTAATGGTGTTGTTGTTGACCCAAAAGCATTAATAGATGAAATTAAATACCTTAAAGAAAAGGGAATCAATCCTAAGCTGATGGTAAGCGATAGAGCACATGTCATCATGCCCTATCATATTGCCTTAGACGGCGCACTTTCAGATCATCAAAAAGATTTAGCAGCGGGTAGTACTAATCGTGGAATTGCTCCAGTTTATGCAGATAAAATGTATAGAAACGGTATCAGAATGATTGATTTGCTTGAGCCCAGTGTTTTTAATGAAAAACTAGATAAAGGCTTTAACTTTAATAAAGGATTAATTGAAAATGCATTAGGCAAAATGCTAAACTACACTAAAGAAGAAATATATAATACATACATTGAATACGGTAAAATTTTAAAACCCTACATATCAGATGTTTCTGTCGAGCTATTTAATGCTTATAAAAATGGAAAGAATATTTTATTTGAAGGCGCTCAAGGAATGAGCTTAGATGTAGATCACGGTATTTATCCATATACAACTTCTTCAAATACCGCTGCCGGTCATGTTTCAATCGGAACAGGTGTGAGTTTTAAAACCATTGATAGGGTAATCGGAGTGGTTAAAGCCTACCTTAGTAGGGTTGGCGAAAGCCCGCTACCTACTGAACTACAAAACGATACAGGTGACTTAATACGTGAAAACGGAGGTGAATACGGAACAACAACCGGAAGACCAAGGCGTATTGGATGGCTAGATTTAGTACAAGTAAGACAAGCAGTTCGTGTAAATGGGCTAACAGAAATTGCACTCACAAAACTCGACGTTCTAAATAATATAGATGAGATTCTCGTTTGCAATGCTTATAAAATTGGTAATCGTGATGTTTTTGAAATGCCTGCAAGCCTAACGGACTATAGAAACGCAAACCCTATTTATGATAAATTAAAAGGGTGGGGTGACATTCCAGATAATATCTGGGATAAAGGTTTTGACCAACTTCCAATTGAAATTAAAGACTATATTTCCTTTATTGAAGAGCGTATAGACTGTAAGGTCACAATTTTATCTGTGGGCCCGCAACGCCATGAAACTATCATTCGTTAGTTTTTAATATTAGATGATAATTCAATAGTATTCTAATTATGAGTCTTACTAAAGAAATAATCGATTTTAAAGATTTAGATACTAACAGTATCAAAGAAAAATTAGCGGAAATCAACATACCACTTACTCCGGAAGAAGCAGTTAAAATACAAAATGAAATGCTTGGGCGCGCTCCGACTCTTGCAGAATTAGTATTGTTTTCGATTCAAGGTTCTGAGCATTGTAGTTACAAAAGCAGCCGCTCGCATTTAGGTAAATTTATAACCGAAGGTCCCGATGTTGTGCTTGGAGCTAAAGAGGATGCCGGTGTTGTTGCAATTACTACTGATAATCAAGGCAAACGGTGGTGCATTGTAATGAGCCATGAAAGTCATAATCACCCATCACAAATAGTGCCATTTGAAGGCGCAGCTACCGGTGTTGGTGGAAATGTTCGTGATGTTATGTGTATGGGGGCTGAGGTTATTGCCTGCACTGATTCTTTTCGATTTGGTGAAATTATAAATAATAAAACAAAATGGATACATGATGGGGTTGTTGCCGGTGTTGCTGGATATGGCAATCCACTAGGAATACCAAACATTGGTGGAGATATATATTATCATGAAGGGTATAATGAGAACTGCCTAGTTACTCTGGTAACTTTAGGGATAGTAAGAGAAGATCATATTATTCATTCCTACGCTCCCAAAAATGCAGATGGGTATGATTTAATTCTGATTGGTAAACCTACAGATAATAGTGGTTTTGGGGGTGCAAGCTTTGCATCTCTAGAATTAGAAGAAGATAAAAAAGACCAAAACAAAGGGGCTGTACAAGAGCCAAACGCTTTTTTAGAAAGACATTTGTTAAAGTCATCATATGCATTATTTGAAGAAATTAAAAAAATGGGAGCGATCAATAAGGTAGGCTTTAAAGACTTAGGAGCTGGCGGAGTAGCATGTGCAAGTGTTGAACTTGCTGAAACTTCGGGATATGGTTCTGAAGTATGGCTTGATAAAGTTCATACAGGCATGGATGGTTTACATTCATCGGTTTATCTTTGCAGTGAAACCCAAGAACGATTTATGTGGGTCTGTCCACCTGAAATGACTAAAAAAATAGTAGACCATTATAATATAAAATATAATCTACCCGAGGTAAGCGATGGCGCTATGGCATCAGTAATTGGAAAAATAAGATCTGACGGGCAATATATTGTTCACTATGAAGGAAAAAAAATTGTTGATGCTAAGGCAAGTCAAGTAACAAAAGGGTTTCTATATGAAAGACCATTTAATTCTTCATATAAAAAAATTGAGATCTCAAGACCTAAAGAATTAAATAACTATAATGATGTTTTAATAGATCTTCTATCGCATGAAAATATAGCAAGTAGAAGGCCTGTATTTGATAAATACGACAAACAAGTTCAGGGGAGAGTTATTTCTGAAGCAGGTCAAGCAGACAGCGGGATTATGGCTCCATTTAATTCTGAAGACTATCCTGCTGAAATTAGGTTAACCGGTATAGCTTTGTCTACCGATCATAATCCTATGTATGGGGCTATTGATCCATATTGGGCAGGAGCAAATGCTGTTGTAGAATCAATGAGAAATGTTGCAGCGGTTGGAGCAACACCTCACGCGCTAACAGACTGCTTATGTTTTGGTAACCCTGAAAAAGAAAATCAAATGTGGGAATTTGTTGAAAGTGTACGAGGAATATCAGACGCTTGTAGTGCCATAACTCTTAAGGGAAATACTAATCATGCAACACCTATAATAGCTGGAAATGTCAGCTTTTATAATGAATCAAAAAATGGTTCGATTCCACCAAGCCCCATTGTTAGCTGCTTAGGAAAATTAGATAATGTTGAAAACGCTATTGGGTTGTCGTTTAAGCTTTCTGATTCAAATCTAGTTATGGTAGGAAAACGTAAAAGCGAGATGGGTGGATCTGCTTATTATCATATGAAAAATAAATATGACAGTGAATTACCTAAGCCAGATTTTGAAGAAGTAAAGAATCAAATTTATGCACTTACAGACTGCATAAATGAACGGCTGCTACTTTCATGTCACGATATCTCCGATGGTGGCTTAGCAGTTGCTCTATCAGAAATGTCTTTTGAAAATAATATTGGTTTTAAAGTTAGCTTTAATGAAAACTTAAGATCTGATGAAATCTTGTTTTCTGAAACAGGGGGATTTATTATGGAGATAAATGATTCTAATTTAGAAACTGTAATTAATAATTTTTCAAAATTCAATATTGAATTATTTACTATTGGAAGAACTGGTGGTGATAGTTTGTATATAAATGATTTTTTAAACGTTGACTTGAAAAGGGCTAAAAAAGCCTGGGAAAGCGGTCTTAAATTAAAGTTATGAGATTATCATTTTGAAAAAAATAAATTATAAATCTGCAGGAGTTGATATTGATGCTGGAAATCAAGCTGTCAATAAAATAAAAAGTAAAGTCCGCTCTACATTTTCAAGCGATGTCCTGACGGGTATAGGTGGATTTGGTTCTTTGTACAATCTAAAGAAGATTTTAGCAGAATATAGTGAACCTATAATGGTACAAAGCATTGATGGTGTTGGAACCAAAACTATTATTGCAAGAAAAATGAAAAAGTATGATACCATTGGGATTGATTTATTAAGTGCGGCAGCAAATGATATTTTGGTAATGGGTGCAAAACCATTGACGTTTTTAGATTATATAGCAAACGATAAGCTAGATCCAGATGTTGTTGATCAAATAGTTTCTGGTATGGTTTATGCTTGTAAAGAGACCGGTGTTTCTTTGGTGGGTGGTGAAACTGCAGAGATGCCAGATACCTATTTACCAGGTGAACATGATTTAGTTGGAGTTATTACGGGTGTTGTTGATAAAAAAAGTATCATTGATGGAAGCAAAATAAAAAATGGCGATAGTATTATTGGAATTCAATCTAGCGGTCTTCACACAAATGGATATTCTTTGGCACGTAAATTATTTTTTGAAATTGGAAAACATAATATTGATGATGAAATCCCAGATCTTGAAAAATCGGTAGGATTAACATTGCTTGAGCCACACGTAAATTATACAAATCATATACAAAGTCTGATTAACAGTAATATTGAAATAAAAGGAATAGCCCATATAACTGGTGGTGGTCTCATTGAAAACATACCTCGAATCCTACCTAATACATGCACAGCAAAAATTGATCTTGACTCGTGGCCAATCTTACCAGTTTTTAAAGTAATGCAATCGATTGGATCTATTGATGATAGTGAAATGTTCAGAGCATTTAATATGGGTGTAGGCATGATCTTAATTGTTGATACAAAATTAGAAGATCGTGTTATAAAAAAAGTATCAACACTATCAAAAGCATTTAAAATTGGAAACGTTGTATCTGGGAATAGAGAAGTTATAATTGCATAAAATAGGTATAGTCCAATTCCCTGGCTCAAATACTGAAAGAGAAACTTTTATGGCATGTAGGCGTTCCGGGATGAATCCTATTGAGGTCCTTTGGAATTGCTCAAACGATCTTTTAAAAAAAATGGATGGCTATATAATTGTTGGTGGATTTTCATATGAAGATCGATCACGCGCTGGAATAATCGCAGCATTAGATCCAATAATACATCAGATAGGAATTGAATCAAATAAAGGTAAGCCGGTTCTGGGAATTTGTAATGGAGCGCAAATATTAGTTGAGAGCGGCCTTGTTCCAGGTTTGAGGGATAATATTTCTGGAATCGCACTTACAGACAACAAGCGTATTGTCAACGGAAAAGTGGTTGGTGTCGGATACTACAATGCATGGTCAAACCTCAAAATGATTGCAAGCCCAAATCGCTGCGCATTTACACGAAAATTTAGCGCTAACAGTATAATTAATATTCCATTTGCACATGGAGAAGGTCGGTTTGTTATGTCTGACAACTTATTAAACCGTTTAAAAGAAAACGAACAAATAACATTTCAATATTCAGATGAAAGTGGAGCTATAAAAGAGGAATTTCCTACCAACCCTAATGGATCGCAAAATAATATTGCAGCTGTGTGTAACGAAAAAGGGAATATAATGGCTATGATGCCTCATCCCGAGCGTACTAAAAATGGAGATAAAATTTTTGCATCAATGAAAAATTTTATAGACGAACAATGCCCAACTGAAACTCGATCTTTAAATTATATTCCTAATAAGATAAACAGTCAAACATTTGCTCTTCATAATAATTCAATTGAATGGATGATTGGTTTAATAATAACAGATAATGAAGCAAGGTCTGTTAACAGCGCTTTAACCAGAAGAGGATATGATGTTAATATTAGTAAATGTGTTCATTGGGAAATAAATATTCAAATTGATCCTGAAAGAGTAATAGAAGAAATTAAAAATTCAGGAGAACTTTTCAATTCGAATAAAGAGTTTATTCTTAGTGATAATAAAAAGCATGATTTTTCAATGCTTGTTAGACAAAAAGATGATGTTTTTGGAAGAGCAAAATATGAATCTCTTACTCAGCGTTTTAATTTAAATGAAATTTCTTATATAAAACGCGGAGTAGTATGGAATGTAAATTATAAAAGCAGTAATTTAGAGAATGAAATAGAATCAATTTTAACAACTAACATTTTTTATAATCCAAACAGCTATGAATACTATAGAATCAACTAATAAATACACAGAATCGATAAAAAAATCGATTAATAATACCTTAACAAACACAGAATTTAAAGCCGGCATAAAAAAAACCGGAAAAGTTAGAGATCAGTATGATATAGGTAATAAACTAGCTTTAATTACAACTGATCGTCAAAGCGCATTTGATAGAGTGCTTGCTTCAATCCCTTTTAAAGGCCAAGTTTTGAATTTAACTAGTGCGTGGTGGTTTGAGAAAACGCGCGATATTATTCAAAACCAAGTGATTGATATTCCTGATCAAAATGTTACTTTAGCAAAAAAATGCGAAGTCTTTCCCATTGAGTTTGTTGTAAGGGGTTTTATCACCGGCAGTACAAGCACTTCTCTTTGGACAGTATATAATAATGGGGATAGAGAATACTGTGGTAATCACTTACCGGAAGGGCTTAAAAAAAATCAAAAGCTAATTAAAAATATGATGACGCCTACAACAAAAGAGGAGGATCATGATAGACCAATTGCTCCAAACGAAATTGTAAGTGAAGGTTGGATGTCACAATCGGATTGGGATTATTGCAGTAAAAAAGCGATGGAATTATTTGAGTTTGGACAAAAAACAGCGCTCAAAAATGGATTGATATTAGTTGACACAAAATATGAGATGGGTAAAGACGTTGATGGTAATATTCTTCTAATTGATGAGATTCATACACCTGATTCTAGTAGATATTGGCTAGCTGAGACATATCAGGATAGAATAAAAAATGGAAATGAACCTCAAAACATTGACAAAGAGTTTTTAAGGTTATGGTTTGTTGATAACTGTGATCCTTATAATGATAAAGTGCTGCCAGATGCTCCTGAAGAGCTAGTTGTAGAACTTTCAAAACGCTACATTTATTTATACGAAACTATAACAGGTAACGATTTTCCATTCCCAGCTGGTAATACACCAATCAATAAAAGGATTAATCGCAACTTAGAGGAATTAATATGAAAGCCGTTTTAATTATGGGCTCAACTTTTGACGAGCCTCACGCAAAAAATATAACTGACAAATTAGATGAATTTGGAATTTCGTGGGAACAACACGCAGCCTCTGCACATAAACAACCACTAAAAGTATTAGAAATATTAAATAATAATAAAGAGGAGAAAGACCTGGTTTACATTACTATCGCTGGAAGATCAAATGCTCTTTCTGGTTTTGTAGCAGCCAATTCAGAATTCCCAACATTGGGTTGTCCTCCGTTCTCAGATAAAGCTGATATGCTAGTTAACATTCATTCTACACTGCAAATGCCTAGCAACACTCCAGTTTTAACCGTTATAGATCCAGGTAACTGCGCCCTAGCTGTAAAGCGAATTTTTGGTGTATGATTGAAAAGTAAAGAATAAAATAAAGCGTGAAAAATTCAATTTCACCTCTTGACGGTCGATATTCAGAATATGTAGAAGAACTTCTACCATATTTTAGCGAACAAGGGTTAATGCGCTATCGATTAATGATTGAAATCGAATATCTAATTGCGCTTTCTAAAGAAAAGTCTTTTGGTGGTCTATCGAAATTCACAAAAAAACAGCAACTAGACTATCAAAAAATTTATTTGAACTTTAATAGTAGTTCAGCAAATAAAATTAAAAGAATTGAACGGCAAACTAATCACGATGTAAAAGCAATTGAGTACTATATTAGAGGTAAAACGGATATAAAAATCCACCCTTGGGTTCATTTTGCGCTCACATCTGAAGATGTAAATAACCTTTCTTATT
>Ga0209425_10005789_pt1 | contig 12015 bp, 17 predicted proteins | sample COG_05_FD_184749 | JGI IMG/M metagenome (GOLD analysis project Ga0209425, IMG submission 184749) | Pelagic Microbial community sample from North Sea - COGITO 998_met_05 (SPAdes) (version 2) | ecosystem: Environmental > Aquatic > Marine > Neritic zone/Coastal water | place: Helgoland, sampling... | reverse complement strand
GGAAATCTTTCACAATCTCACACAGTGCGATCCACACGTTGTCGTCCCAGTCCATCTTCCATGCTTTGCAGTTATCAGGTCCCCACGAACAGAAGATCACAGATTTTTTCCCAGCACACGCCATCTCCCAATACGTTTGGGGAATGTAATAATAGGTAGGCTTCGTATTGCACTTTTTTGCTTTTGCCGGACATTTAATCTCTATGCATCCATCCTCGTATGTAGTCCCGTTCTCGTCGACGAGTTCGTAAAACCCGTCGGGTGATGATGCCATCCAGCCGATATCCGAGTGTTGGACCATTGGTGCTTCCATAGCGTACATATTGGGCACATTGTCCAACATGGCTTTCAATGCGATGTCTTCGTGGTCTCGCCCCCATTTGCACCAGCCCTGTTGCTCTGGCGTGAACGGCGGTTTTTTCCTGCCTTCAAATACTTCCTCGTAAAATGTTTGCAATTCGTCCTCCGTTTTTATAAACATGAACTGGGACAGTTTTGAACCTGACAATTTTCCCTTCCTCCGAGCAAACCACTCTTGGGATAATTGCGCTGGTTCGGTTATTTCTTGATCTCCGAGCGAGAAGAATCGTTCGTGATACATTGTATCGAGGTCGGGCGGTGATTGGTCCATTTGTTTTGGCGCGTAGGTAGCTTTTTGCATCTTTTGGGAAGTATTTGTCGCGCTTATATACGTCAAATTTAATTTGTGTCGCGTTTTACGCGTTTTTTTGACACCCTTTTCACAACCCATTCTACACGTTTTACATGTTTTGCACTGTTTCGTCCGGTGGCGTGCAACAGGTTCAAAATGCAGCTCTCTCTTAGTTTTTCGACACTTGGTGCACTTTGGCATGGTTGTTTTGCCAAATCTGGTTGATGGCCGCTATAGATGCCTCCTGGGTGACTTCCAATCAATCGAGCGAAATATATTTATACCCACCACTAATATAAGTATATCTTTAGACTATGAATATTTATCTATCATTGTCTTCTTGCAATAGTGACCTTTTTATGACAATTACAGCACAGCATGTCACACGCTTTCATCTCACTCTTAATGTGCTGGTCGAAGAAAGATTGGGATTTTTTGATAAGTTGACTTAAGCGAATCACCTTTGTCGATGCGTCGCGGTGATCGAAATCAAACGCGCTGCACGTCTCCAATGTCACACGACGAGGACATCGAAGACATTTACCACGGCGCATTTTCTCAGCGTTAATAATTGCCCGGCGTTTGAGATGGGTAACATTTGTATTGGTACCCCGTTCGCGTTTGGTTTTCAGTCGGTGACACCAGCAACATAAGCTCTGACATTTTTTGAGCTCCTTCTCCAACGCGGGAACGCCGCCGTGACATCCCCAATAGTCAGATTGGCTACATGAGTATACCTTGTCACGGAGATGGTCGGCTTCGATTAACTGTGGATCGTTCTCGCCACAGATCACACATGGATTATTCGTTTTCCACTCTTCCCATCGCACCCTGCACATGCCCTTGGCGGTCGTTGGATTTATTTGAGATCGTGCCTTTGATTGACGGCATGTTTCACAGCATTTAGTCAGTGTCTGTCGACGTGCTACACTCGATTTGAATTGGTCTTCTGGTTGTATACGAGCACAATTCTTACAATATCGCTGTCCCGGAGGACATACCGGTGTAGCATTGCGTATTTTTTGATGTTGTTTTCTGACTTTCTCCAGGCAGTGTTGACATGTTCCGAATGTCGTTCCATTGGGACGTTTACAGGACGAGCAGCTCTTGTGGAGTGGTTTAGTGGACGTTGCACTGGTTACTTTCGTCATTTCATGGCTGATACGATACCATTGGACTACATAGAATGGTCATCGGTAGAACCGGTAGAGTATGCGGCTAATTTTTAACCCACCATTCAACAATTATGATACGGTATACTAAATGTATATTAATACTATCTAAATCCATAGTTATTATACCGTAACTATTTTCAAAAGACGACAAGGGTTTGACCAAACCCACTTTCGACCAAAAGCTAGGACCATTCTTAGAAAATAAATCTCAGATTTTCTTTTTATTTTTTTTTTTTTTGTTTTTTTCTGTGGATCTGGATATATCCAGATCCACAGAAAATATTTTTTTTTTGAAAATTTTTTCCTTTTTTGAGATTTTTTTTCTAAGAATGCGGCTGGGTTTTGACTCGGACACAAAATCACAAAAAGCTAGGCGTGTTTTGAAAAAAAGATACTGTAAAATAATTAGGGTATTATATAGAATACGTTTATAGTAAGAATATTAAAGTATAAATAGTAGACGTATTTTAATTAGGACTATTCTTTACAGCGACACGTGTGTACCACTGTGTTTAGTAATGTTTGGCGTCCCCACGGAATCCGTGTGAACAAACATGTCTGATGATAAAAACGAAGTTTGATTCTTCGTCATGTTTACAGCATTGTATCGTCTATAATATTCGCGGATGGGTTTTTTTTCTTTCTTTTAAATGCCGAGGATATGAAATTACACATTCTCTTTAGTTTGGACGGGGGTCTGGGCGATTCTGACAGTAGTGTTATTTCTTCACTGTCTTCGTCGCTGTCACTTTCTTCTATTTTAAAAATCGGCATATTATCTATGTACTCGCGTTGTGGTTCGAAATCGTCCATTAAACTTTTACGAGTATATATTAGCAATTTATACACCATAAAAACAATGCGCGTCGTGTCAATTGACCCAGGAACAGTCAATTGTGGATACGCGGTTTGGGACGATGGAAAATTGGTCGATATTGGTAGTCATAATTTATTGGAAATGGTGAAAAAGTCACAACGAACTGATTACCCATACATTGCTCGTCAATTCATGGAAAAAACACAATTGTTTAAGAATGCAGACGTTGTGTTAATCGAAAATCAAATGCAAGCAAAAATGAAAATGATAGCATGCAGCCTACGTTGTTTTATGTGGAATAAAGCGGTATGTATATCACCACTAAGTGTTCGTAAACACTTTTTGATCAGCAACGGGGATTATCGTAAGAACAAGAAAGATTCCAAGGCATTTGTGCATCGTTTTTTGACCAAGGACCAATCAAAATCAATTCTTGGTACGAAAAAACAAGATGACATCGCCGATGCTGTCATTCAACTCCATTATTATTTACAGAAGATGAAAAAATGAATATAAATTCTTACTTCGTTGATATATAATGGTATGGGTGGTAGACAGTCAAAATATGTAGATGTTGACAACTTATCAACTCATCAAATCGTATACGAACCAAATAATTGTTCATATGGGGTGTACATATCTATGGCAGCATGTGCAACTAGCATGTGCACACTAATATGTGTCATTGGACTTCTAGTTGCATGGTACTTTACTCATGATAAACATGAACGGTGGTGGTGAAGTATAAATTGGATAAGTACATAATTGGATAAGGGTTATGGTCGATGTTTTTGTAATGGTTACGGTTATCATTTGCGGTGTAGCGATATCGGGTGTTCTCTTCCATCAAGTATACCATCATTGCATTGTACCGTGTAAACACGATGACGCAGATAGCGGCTATGTCGGTAATATTATTTCGTACGATAACGATAATCCATACAGTTTAATTTAAAAATATTTTGACCGTTTACGTTTTATATTTTCAAAAATGTTCGTTTCAATTTCTTGTGCACGACGTCCAAACTCTGTGGTGAAAGCAGCTTGTTTTTTAAGCGTATTTGCTCTCGTTTTCTTTGCATGACAAGCGACACACAATGCACACGTATTGTCCCAATCGTCGGTGCCGCCATGGCGAAGTTCTTTAATATGATCGATGGCGAAATCGGGTGTTAATAAATCGTAGCACATTGCACATCGCCACTTCGTTTTGTAAGCGATTTCGATTCGATGACTCGTCGAATATGTGCGTTGGTTCATCTTCGGTAACGTTTGTATTAAACGATCTGGATAGCTGGCATTATGCCATTTTATAAATTTTTTGAGACTGTCTTCGTCTATGTATGTATCGTTGTATATCAATTTCATGCGTGTTGCATCTTGCATTTCCGTGAACAACCAGAACGTATCACGCTGCACGACTGTCTCTAGCTGTGATATAGAGTACTTGCGGTATCCATCAACATTTATCGCCTGCATCGTCGCATGTATACATGTTTTCACCGCCTTAAATACTGCGGAATTGTTTTATTTTGTATAAATATACTGATTTCTACCATTGTAAATGTGGACGTGGATTTATGGAATATTTGTCAGCATGTATATGGTCATACACGAAGTAAGCGACAATATTCCGTTGCGGTTACTCCCACTGTGGGTGTTGTTTTTATGCACGGTTATCGCGGCAGTGTATTCCACTCGTTACAACTATCGGATGCAATATATAACATTTGTAATGTCTATTGGGTTTGTCGTCGCTTTGTTAACGTCACTACGGGAAACGGGAATTATTTCGACAACCGTTTTGTTTGTGGTGTTAATTAACATCGGTATATTGCTTGTCACTGCGTTATATTTTATAACCGAGGGAAAAGCCAACGATATGCTATACATGTCGGTGGGGGATAAATGGCTGTATTCGATATCGTTCATCGCGAGCATTTTAACATACAGCCTATTTTATGCGTTAGAATATGGCTTGGTGACACCACCAGTCCCTTTGATCGCATTCAGCATTGTCATATTATGCGAGTGGTTGATCGTCAGACGATTCTACGAGGGTGATAAGGATATACAAGACGATTTTACCCGTCGACGAGCATTCGAACGGTTGGACTATGCAACGTGTGTTCTGATTATATTCCTATGCACAATAGCTCATTATATATATCACATGAGAGACGTGTTCCTCTATTCGTTGGCTCTGGTTGCATACTTGATTGGTGGTATATGCTTTATATGCGCGAATCTCGATAAATTGTATGATGCATCACGTTTCGGACTTGAATTTCAAAGAACGAAAAGGACGAGCCAATTGTTAAAACATTCCGACGGTGTATAAATGCAAACGTTCATTCGAGAAATGAACGAAAGTGATGTTACATGGGTGAATCTGAAAGTGCTTGCAAAACTCGAACCCTTTCAAAAATTGAACACACGGCGGACTCATTTTCAATTGCAATCATCGGCAATTCCGTACGTCCCCGAGTTTATAACACGATGGTGGGTTGGCTCGAATCGCGAATCGGATTACGTAAGATTAAAAGAATTGTACGCCGCGGCCAATACAATTATACAAGATGAAAACCATCGCGAGCGCATGGTGGAACATTTAAAAGACAGCTGCAACGGTCTCGTGGCGCTGCAGAAGACGTACGAGAACGACGCGACGACAAAGGCGAAGATTGACTGGCTTATCGACAGCGTGCGCAAGAGCATCAACGACAACACAATTGACATAGACGATGTTTTTGACTAGGATACTACGGGTGTTTCACAGTATATATCAAGACGTAATTCAACTAAAATGAGTTCATCCGAGAGAAAATCGCTTATAGGCAGAACACCGAGGATAGATATAAAACAAAAGACGGTGAAACAAAAGACGGAAAAACGATGGAAATTCATACGTTCTTTTGGATTGTTTTTAACATTTGCAGGGGGTGCACTGTTGACGATCCGTGTGTTCATAGACGGCCGGGTGTCATTCTATGGGACATTGTTTAAGTTAATATCAATGGTATGGACATTCGCCAATTTTGCCTGTGATCCATCGTTGTCTAGGGATGCTAGAGTCTCCTACGGTGCACCAAAGGCGTTTGGTGCCATAACGACGTTATTTTCGTTGATAGGAATTATCGCGAATGACTATGATGGATTTTACAAAGGGGTTTAATATAGAATATAATATTGGTAATTAGTTTATATCCGCAACGGCGAAGAAATTTTGTACACATTCACAAATTCATCCAGATATATCTGTGCAACTTCTGGGTCACAAATTATATTACAGTTTTCCAAATGATTTGTCGCCATGTTTGTCAGATTAAAACTACCAGTCGACACCCACAATGGGTCCCCCTGTTCGGATAGTCCAACCAAAAATTTATGATGCATCAACGACTTGTTAAACCCTCTGCCACTACCAATAAACCGAATGGCGGTGTCTGGCTCAGTCGACGTCTCGTTTGTGTACACGGGCAACGTCGCATATCGTTTTTGGGTGGTTTTTGCCGACAAAATCTTATCCCGCGTGGTGACGATGCACACGCCTTTCAGATTATCTGCCATGGTTTCTATGATAGTCTTGTTTGTAAACCATGCGCAGCATCCCATGACGTAGAAGGTGTCCGGGCGACGAATGTGTCGGCATATACCGTTTACTATTGCATGTCCATTAAACAATACCTTTATTTTCCCACATACCTTTTGTCGTTTGCGATCTTCGTCGTCGATAAGCGAATTGAGGTTTACTTTACGCTTTTTTAATCGTCTAGAGTTCATTTAACCGCTAACCCGGTCATATATATAGTGTCAAACACCGATGTGGTCACGTGAGACCCGTTGAATTTTGAAGCTGGCTATAAACTTTAAAATGGTATTTAAATACAACTGTCTGACCATGATATGGACGATCTTTTAAGTTCTGGCGACCTGTCCGAATTGTCGATAGTGGATGTAGATAATGTCGTCGTTACGCCGCCTTGTCCAGTGTGTCAAAACAACTATAGCGACCGTGTCAAGCCGGTGACCATACAGCCCTGTGGCCATGGTATCTGTGTAAATTGCATGGAGACACTGCAGGACATTACGACTACCGGCGATCTCCCATTGTGTCCATTATGTAGGGGAGCAATTGTGCGGACAAAGCCTAATTATGATTTGCGTGAGCTGACAAACAACGTGACTGGGTATGAACGTTCGGGATTTTGGGAAAAGCAAATATGCAACATGCAAAAGCTACAAGGACGTAAGATTACATTCTCAAAAGAACTGCGGTTGTATTCCAAGCCTATTTGCATTCGACTGGCGTACGACGACGTCATTGTAAATATAAGTACCACGCCTGTTAATTGGAATAGCGACCAACGGGACGCCGTTAGTGCGTTGAAGAATGCACTGGCTCGCGCCGTCCTTCGGAGCGACGACGATATGGACGTCGTGTCTAATTGGATTAACGTACTGTCTTTGCCCACGCCAGTGGAAACACATCTCCTTCAATTTTTCTTGCAGTGGTTCGATTCAAAAAACTTTCTACGTGAACTAGATGGCGCATGGTTGTTGGATGTGTTGACCTACCCGGTATAAATAGTTCGCCCGCAGTGATAAAACATGAACGTGTTCCGAGCTGCCAACGATTCTTCCGAAGGTATAGAATCTTTACAAACTGAGCTGATTCACATAGGGTCTAAGACAAACGAGGATATGACCATCGAACTGTCCGGGTATTGCCATAATCGGACGGGATTTATTCTCAATGTTACTAACGTGGAGAGGATTACCGACAACCTACTTGACGAGTGGAGGGACGCAGTGCGCCGTAAAGGTTATGACCCTTCGTTGTCATACGATTTTCAGGACGGGTGGGTAAACATACGGTGTACTCGCCGAGAAGCCAACGCATCGTTCCTGAAGGCATCGCACCTTCAGTTATTGGGCTATATAAGTCTGGCCGCGGTAAGTATATACATGCTATGGTACCGTCGCAGCAGGATGCCCCAAAAGTGACGAACCTGCCCAAGAGCAATTTACATGAAATGGACGTAAAATTTATTTCCGAAACCGTAAAAGTAGTGTCTAATATTGACGGCGCGAACGAGATGAAACTTCGTGTTCACGACCGCTTGCCGTCTGTATTCTCCCTGTCGGTGACCCGTCCACCAAAGATGCGCCCGGACGATCTCCGACAGCTTCAAATGTTGTCCACGCGGTTGAAGCGCATCCGTTTTAATTTCTCCGCTAATAAGTTGATCATAGAATGTTGGAAACACAAGCGCGAACCAACAGAGAAGAAGCGACAACGCGAGGAAGACGATCTCTTTACCATTCAAGCACTCCCCGAAAACTACAACTTGGAAATGGTGGACAAGATGGATTTGAAGCATGTGGAAGGCATCATTTCGTTTATGGTGCAGCACACCGATCTCGAGTTTGACATAGACATACACACGGGCGTTTCTAATTATCGCTTGCTGTTGTCAAATCTCGAAATATTCGAGATAAAACTGGTCGAAAACTTGATAAAAAAGTATGGTGCGTTTATATCACAAATATGCTTTGACTTCCCAAAAGGAATACTGGAGCTAGGCGTGCGTCGTAACGACAGTCCCTTAGACTCCATAGCCACCGTACGACCGAGAAAAAAAGTTAAAGTTAGTAATTAATAAGTAATAAGGAATACGTGATAAATTATGCATTGTCTTTAAATAATTTGTGCCAATCTTTCTTCGTCATCTGTACCTTTTCACCTTTCCATTTTGTGGTCAAAATTTTTAAAACATTGGACGCAATACGGGGCGATTTCATAATATAGCACGTCAACTTGTATTTGTATGCGATTGCGAATCCCTTCTTGATACGGCTATTGATGCCCCTGCTACTCTGTTTCCACTCTTTTTTCAATTGTTTCGAGTCAAATGTTCGGTCTTTGGGGAGCTTGATTATTATCACTGGGTCCCAACTGCCCGCAGCACGCTTCGTCACGCGTGGTCCCCCCGATAATTGACCGTTGTGCTGCTGTAACCGTTTATTAAAATCACGTACACACCCGATGTAGGTGTGGGTTTTTATGTCTGTGCGATTGTGCGAGATGAGATACATATATAGATCATGCGCCGCCATTTGACATGATGGGCACTATATATTTATATGCATTTATATACATACGATGGATCAGACGCGAGCGTATATGGATGCCCAACCAAATGCCCCTAAACCACTGACCGAGGCGCAACGCAATGAAGTACGTACACTGTTAAAACAGCTTGGTGCATCGTCAGCTAGTCGTAGATCTAAAGTAGGGAACAAAAATCCACTGAGCCGAAAAAAGGTTAAAAAGGTAAAACGTATAGACAATCCATTTGAGTCAATAGACGAAGGGAAAACGGTGGATGGGTTTACAGGACTGTCGACGGATTGTTGCCTTCTCACGTTTGTGCAACGGTGTCGAATTGTACTGTTGCCATACCATTACGATAAAATTTCATTAACGTATGAAGAGTGGTGTAGTATGATAGAACATTACGGTGGGTGCAAGTTTTCTGTCTTAGACAACGAAACACGATCACACCTGAAGTTTATAGTAGAAGGGAATGCCCCCATTCGGTATTTGCACATATATCTAGAGCTCGAAGACGAAGCGAACGAACGATATGGGTTGAGCAATTTTATTTTTGCGACATAATCAAGTATTGAAAATGTCGCTCCTACAGTTTGGACACGTGTTGTTCGATTTCAACCAGGTGTCAATGCACCCGCGGTGAAAGCAATGGTTGACAGTATCGCTACAAGGAAGCCGTCTAAATTCATCGCCCTTCTTGATGTTATTTATGCATATCGAACACTCCCCGACGTCGCCTTCGGCTGTGTATACTGGGATGGTATTCACCACATCTGTTTCGTTTTCGGTCTCGCTAGTAGTGGAGACATACTCTGTAATTGGCAAAGTACCCGGGGCACCATCACGAAAATGGAACACGTGCGATCCAGATATAGCCTGTAGCATGTGCGCATGGAACTGTCCGATGGGGCGGTCTGTCAACTGCAACGTATACCGACGAGAATTTCCTCGCTCTGAGATTACTATACGACTCATTAAAACATTAGGCATAACTATACTTATTTATATACACCCAAAACACGATGCTTCCTCAATGCATCCGCAGATGCCTTCTTCTTCGTCGTCCTCTTTATCGTCTTTATCGTCTTTATCGTCTTTATCAGCATCGTGCCGTTTTTTAAAATATGGTTTGATCACTTCTGCGGACTGTTGCTGTGGCACTGGCAGAACGGCACTGTCGTTGCCGGTGGAAACGGTCACACACTGACCCATTATTATTTACATTATGTACAACCCCGTTTTATACTATGGGACAAGCCTTCCTTTGAAATTGCCTGAAAATATGTTCCCTTCTTCGACATCCGGTGGAATGTCGCTGTCGTCGTCGCTCGTATCGCTTAAGCTACATTTATCGTTTGCAGAGCCCGAGGACATGATCGGACTTTCCGGGATGTCAATGGTTTTCTTTTTACATAGTGGAGACTTTGACGGATGAACTACACTAATACTTAATTTACATCCCATCGTTGGAGTAATAAAACGAATATATAAGTCAAATATTTACTTATTACAGTATGATGCGATTCCTATTAGGCGCAGTCGTTGGTGCGTATGTCGCGCAAAATTACCAAGTTCCAAACATTCTTAACACGATTACGTACATTCAGTCGTCTTTGGTAGAGTATGAACGAGGTCTGTCAAAGAAGAAGGGCGAAGGACGATAGATGTCTCAACGGGTGCGTAGTACACGGCGTTATTGTATTGCATCAACATCTTGTAATGTGTCCCAAGTTCCTCTGGGACGACGCTGCTATTTACGAACGGTTCTAATAAAGCGACTTTTTCCCCACACTTACCATCGTCCATGTTTTTCACATAATCAAGCGTGTATAATGCCTTTAACCGTAACGCTTCCTTGGTGTCGTATTCATTTCGTTTCCACACGTGCGCCGCCGTGTCCATATATTCGTACGCGCGTTTTACGCATAATGAATTTGGTTCGCCCTTTTGCCGCACGGAATAATCGTTCATCGTCATGTAATACATCGCCGTTGACTTTAAGATATGATACAAATGAAATCGTGGTTGAAATATGTCCATGTGTGTCACGGACGCATCTTCCCATGCAACGGATTCAACCGTGTCCAATGATTTTATGCTGTACGCTATGGCCGACATATATAAATTTCTTCGGAACTTAGGATCGGGCATAGATTGTGCTTTTTTTGTAACGGCATCAGCAATTGCTCGCTCGACGTTCATTTTTTCATACAACCACGAACTCGACGCGTGCCCCTGCCAGTGGAACAGCGGCTGTGTGCACAACGTCGACCTCTTCTGTTTCATGGTGGTCATTAAATTACATAGCATATTGTAATACGCCGTCGCATGGTCGTGACAATCTCGACCGTATTCAATATCTTCGCGAAATTCTTGGCGCTTTTGCGATATTTCGATGAGGTATTCCGTGTTGATAGTATTGTCTTGTATAATCTTCTCGAATAGTATGTCCATTATCTACGGATATATCCTTTTAATTTATAGTACACGTCTCTCCTTCTGTTGATTGAGATGCTTTGGCTGTCGCGGTCTTGGTGTCTACTTTCAAATCAACGCCATGTTTTCTGGCCAGCGCTTCCATCTTGGAAAGTCGAGCCTCGATTGTGTTGCACGTTTCCTGCAATATAAATACTTTCGATTCTAATGTATTGAATTGGTTTATAAGTTCTTCCTCGACATCAGTAGGGTAGTTCATTACAGACATTGCGGTTAACTTAGGTCAATGACGTCCGTCTTATATACTATAACAGAAACACGTCCTTTCGTTTATTCGTGTTAGACCGGTGGCATTTCAAATAAGCGCGATGTTCATTCTTGGTGACCGTGTCGGTTATTGTTTTTCCAGGCGTCGTGTCGCGGATAATATACGCCATGCAATCGCACACCTTACGATCGCAACGCGTAAAATGTATATACCGACATGTGTTCTTCAGTTGACGAAAGATCATTTTTCTTAGCCACGCCTTCCTCTTTTATAGATCACAAACGTCACACGCGATAATCAAAAGAATTAATTTTTTAAGTATAACTATTAAATTTCGTTCCTTGAAAAATGGATAATATGTATGATGTGATGTCTATTACGAAAGCAGCGATTGGGTTGCTGTACCACAAACACGAGACAGAATTTCCTAGGGATGCCGATTTTGAGTTTACCACTATAGGCAACGCACTAAATATGCGATGTGGTAAGAAAGACAACAGTTGGGACTATGATAATTTTCGAAAAGGCGTGGAAAATAATGTGAGTTTG
>Ga0209425_10005785_pt1 | contig 12025 bp, 15 predicted proteins | sample COG_05_FD_184749 | JGI IMG/M metagenome (GOLD analysis project Ga0209425, IMG submission 184749) | Pelagic Microbial community sample from North Sea - COGITO 998_met_05 (SPAdes) (version 2) | ecosystem: Environmental > Aquatic > Marine > Neritic zone/Coastal water | place: Helgoland, sampling... | reverse complement strand
GGAGTTAATACAAATATATTTTTAAAAACTTCATTAAATGCAGTAAAAAAAGCAAGAGGTGAAAAAGAGCTTGATGCTATCGAGTTTTTAAAATTAGTCAAAGAAAAAGCAAAAGAACTTAAATTTAATGAAGAAAAATTAAATAGACAATTAAATGTTGGTTTTTCTGGCGGAGAAAAAAAGAAAAATGAAATTTTACAAATGTCACTGCTGGCACCAAAGTTATCAATTTTGGATGAAACAGACTCAGGTTTAGATATTGATGCTTTAAAAATTGTCGCTGATGGAGTGAATACTTTAAGAGATAAGAAAAACTCTTTTCTAATTATTACCCACTACCAGAGACTACTAGATTATATCAAACCAGATTTTGTCCATGTATTGAAGGATGGAAAAATTATAAAATCTGGTGGAGCAGAGTTGGCATTAGAACTAGAAAAAAAAGGATATGAAAATTTTTAATATAATGAAAGAACAACTTCAAATAGATTTTGATAATATAATAAAAACTTCAAGTTTTACCAAAAAAGATATTGAAATTAAGCAAAACTCTTTGAATAAATTTATAAAAACAGGCTTTCCAAACAGAAGAGAAGAAAACTGGAAATTTTCTGATTTAAATCAAATAATTAAAAAAAATATAGGGGATTTAAGTTTTTATAACGATTATTCATTATCAAATAAGATTGACACATCATTATTTCTTGATGGGTTAGAGCATAATAAAATCGTCTTTATTAATGGCAGGATTGAAAAAATTGATTTTAACTATGAAAAAAAAGAAAAGATAGAAATAATTGATGAGCCAGAAATAGACAATAGGTCAAATAATTTTAACTCCTTAATTGATTTAAATAAAGCCTTGACTGATAAATCTTATAAAATCTTAATTAAAAAAGATTATAAACTAGTAAAACCCTTAATAATTTATCATATAACAAATGATAAAATTAAGTCCAAAAACATAAATTTAAGCTTAGATTTTCAATTAGAAGACAATAGTTCTATAAGAATAATAGATTTATTTAATGATAATTCTGAAAAAAATTTTTTAAATATTTTTTATAATTTTGATTTAAAACAAGATGCAATCTTAAAAAATTATAAAATTGATAAAATAGAAAATAAAAATGTAAAATACTCTTTTAACAACATTGAACAAGCCACCAATAGTGTATCGGAAACATTTATTTTGTCATCAGGATCACATTTTTTTAAAAATGAAATTAATTGCAATTTAAATGGAAAATATTCATCAGCATTTATAAATGGTATTTTTTCACTTTCGGGTGACAAGCATCATGAAATTAGGACTGCGATAAATCATCTAACAGAAAATACTAAAAGTTATCAATTAATTAAAAGTGTTTTAGATGAAAGCTCTAAAGCTGTATATCAGGGGAAAATTTTTGTAAATTCAGAAGCACAAAAAACAGATGGATATCAACTAAGTAAAGCAATTCTATTAAATGAAGCGTCTGAATTTAATGCAAAACCAGAGTTAGAAATTTATGCAGATGATGTAAAATGTTCACATGGTTCCGCATCAGGTAGTTTAAATGAAGACTCAATATTTTATTTAATGTCAAGAGGATTGAATTATCAACAATCAAGAGAACTTTTAATTAATGGGTTTTTACTCGATGTAATAGAAAAAATAACAGATTCTGAAATTAAAAATTTAATTAAAAACTTGATAGGACTTAAAGAATGAATATGGACATTATAAAAAAAGAATTTCCTATTTTTGATGAAAAAATTCAAAACAATGATTTAGTTTATCTTGATAGTGCAAATTCATCTCAAAAACCAAAGGTTGTAATAGATAAAATTAATGAATTTTATAGTAAACAATTTTCAAATGTTGGGAGAAGTGTTCACTACCTTGCTGTTGCTGCTACTAATTTATATGAGAACACAAGAATTTCAGTTAAAAGGTTTATAAATGCCAAGGATAAAAATGAAATTGTTTTTACTAAAGGTGCAACTGAGGCACTTAATCTAGTTGCTAATACGTTGGGTCAAAATTATTTACAAGAGGGTGATGAAGTGCTCATCACTGAATTGGAACACCATTCTAATTATGTACCGTGGCATTTTCTAAGAAAGTCAAAAAATATAAAAATTAATTTTGCTGAAATTAATGACGATGGTGATGTTACATTAGAAGAGATTGAAAAAAAAATTACCTCTAGGACCAAGGTAATTTCAATTACACATTTATCAAATGTTACTGGTGCTATTTTACCAATTAAAGAAATAACTGAGCTTGCTCATTCAAAAGGAATAATTGTTGTAGTTGATGGATGTCAGGGTGCTCCTCATTTAAGATTAGATATGCAAGATCTTGATTGTGATTTCTACGCAATTTCTTGTCACAAAATGTATGGCCCTACTGGTTTAGGTGTTTTGTATGGTAAAAAAAAATGGCTAGAAAAATTGCCACCGTATCAAGGTGGTGGTGGAATGATCAATGAAGTTAAAAAAGATACAATTTCGTATGGTGATTTACCTAATAAATTTGAAGCAGGAACTATGGCTACAGCTCAAGTTATAGCATTTGATCAGTCTATTAAATTTTTAGAAAGAATTGGTATGGATAATGTTGTGAAACATGAAGCTGACTTAGTTGAATATGGACAGGAACTATTACAAAAAAATAACTCAGTTAAATTAATTGGCAATCCTAAAAATAAAGGTGGAGTTTTATCTTTTACTATTGAAGGCATTCATCCACATGATGTAGCAACTATTTTAGATGAAGATGGTGTCGCAATAAGAGCAGGTCATCATTGTTGTCAAATTCTTCATGATAAATTAAATATACCTGCAAGCTCAAGAGCATCTGTTGGAGTGTATAATACGAGAGAAGATCTAGATAAACTTAACGATGCAATAAATAATTGCAAAAAAATATTTAATCAAAAATGAACTTAAAAGAATTATACCAAGAAATAATACTAGAACATGGTAAAAACCCAAGAAATCTTGGTAAGGCTGATAATTTTAATAAAGATGCTAAAGGACATAATCCTTTATGTGGTGATAATGTACATATTTATTTAAAACTTAATGGACAAAGAATTGTAGAAGATATTTCTTTTGAAGGTAGTGGTTGTGCCATTTCAATGGCATCAGCTTCAATTATGACTGATTTAATTAAAGGTAAGAATGAACATGAAGCTAAAGAAATTGTCGAAGATTTTTTAGGAATGATAAAAGAAAACCCTAAATTAAATTCAGAAAATTTAAAAGAGGATGAAAAAACTAAATTAATGTGTTTATCAGGAGTAAAACAATATCCAATGAGAGTAAAATGTGCCACTTTATCATGGCATACATTGATTTCTGCAATTGACAATACACAAGAAGAAATTAATACTGAGATATTAGATTAAATTATGGATTTAAGAGAACAAGTAATAGCTGAGATTAGAAAAATTTATGACCCAGAGTTACCAGTCAACATTTATGAGTTAGGTCTAATTTATGATGTAAAAGTAAATGAGTCTAAAGCAAAAATTATTATGACTTTAACCACACCCAATTGTCCTGTTGCAGAAAGTTTACCTAAAGAGGTAAAAGATAGCGCTATGCAAGTTGAAGGTATTGAAGAAGTTGACTTAGACTTAGTTTTTGAACCACCTTGGGAAAAATCAATGATGTCAGAAGCTGCTAAATTGGAATTAAATCTATAATGAACGCTATAATTAAATTAAGTGATAATGCTGCGAATCGTATTAAAGAAATAATGTCTGGAGTTGAGTCAAACTCAATTGGTGTTAGAGTTGCAGTTAAGTCTGGTGGTTGTGCAGGAATGTCATATGTGATGGAGTACGCCAAAGAAATCAATCCAACTGATGAAATAATCGAAGATAAAGGTGTTAAAGTTTTTGTTGATGCTGCTGCTGTAATGTATCTATTAGGAACAGAAATGGACTATAAAAAAAAGGAGTTTTCTTCATCATTTGTATTTAATAATCCCAATGAATCTGAGCGTTGTGGTTGTGGCGAGTCATTTAAAGTTTAATATTACTTTAACGCATATCAGTATTGCAAATATCACATATCTAGGGTATTAAATAGATATGAATAAGTTTGAATTTAAAAATCTTGTTAAAACTTTAGAAAAGTCACTTAAAGAAAGAACTTTTTTCAAGACTCTTCGAAAAGAAGTAAACACTGGTGCTAATGGTACACAGGATTACGTTGTTAAAAAAGGGGTTAACAAAGATACAATTGCAACAACTAGACAGTAAAAGTATTAGCTACTGTAATACATCTCAAACTCAACTGGATGAGGTGAATGCTCAAATTTATGTATCTCTTCAAACTTTAGTGCAATGTAAGCATCAATTTGATCATCTGTAAATACTCCACCTTCAGTTAAAAAATCTCTATCTTTATCCAAACTTTCCATAGCTTCTCTTAGAGAACCACAAACTGTTGGAATATTTTTAACTTCTTCAGGTGGTAAATCATAAAGATCTTTATCAAAAGACTCACCTGGATGTATTTTGTTTTTAATCCCATCTAAACCAGCCATAAGCATTGCAGCAAAAGTTAGATAAGGATTTCCTGAAGCATCAGGAAATCTTATTTCACATCTTGCACCATTTTTACTTAATGAAATTGGTATACGGCAAGAAGCAGACCTGTTTCTAGCTGAGTAGGCAAGTAGAACAGGGGCTTCAAAGCCTGGAATTAATCTTTTATAACTATTTGTTGTAGCATTTGAAAAAGCATTAATTGCTTTTGCATGTTTTAAAATACCACCAATGTAATGAAGCGCTGTGTCTGATAACCCTGCATATTTATCTCCAGAAAAAACTGGTTTATCATTTTTCCAAATTGATTGGTGAATATGCATTCCAGAACCATTGTCCCCAGCAATTGGTTTTGGCATAAAAGTTGCAGTTTTACCAAACGAATGAGTAACCATTTGAACTACATACTTATATAATTGAACATTGTCAGCTTGGTCAACAAGTGTCCCAAAGTACATACCAAGTTCGTGTTGACTTGGAGCTACTTCATGGTGATGTTTTTCAACTTTAATACCCACTTCTTTTAAACTTTTTAAGTATTCACCTCTCATATCTTGTTCGCTGTCAACAGGCGGTACTGGAAAATATCCTCCCTTAACTGGAGGTCTATGTCCCATGTTTCCGTTAGCATATTCTGTACCAGAATTATAAGGACCTTCTTTGCTATCAATTTTAAAACCAGTGTTATTTGGATCATTATTAATTCGGACATCGTCAAATACAAAAAATTCAGGTTCAGGACCAAAAAATGCTTTATCACCGACACCAGATTTTTTTAAGAACTCTTCAGCTTTTTTAGCAGTTCCTCTTGGATCTCTTTCATAAGGAGATCTTTTAACAGCATCTAGAATGTCACAAAAAAGAATTAACGTGTTATGGGAAGTGAAAGGATCCATAACAAGTCTTGATGTATCAGGTTTTAAGATCATGTCAGACTCATTTATAGCTTTCCAGCCGGCGATAGATGAGCCATCAAAAAATACACCATCATTTAGCATGTCTTCATCAACAATAGTATGATCCATAGTTAAATGTTGAAGTTTTCCTCTTGGGTCAGAGAATCTTAAGTCGACAAATTCAACTTCTTTTTCTTTCATGAATTTTAGTACATTGCTAGCAGTCATAGTTTCTCCTTTTTTAAAATTTTGTAATCATCTAATAACAAATATTCCTCTAATAATATTGCTTGATTAATAAATATCACCTATGCGTTTTTTACATATGAATTACATCATTATTTGTTAGATTATCAATCAATTATTAGTTGAAATATGAGCTTGTTAGATAAAGAACCTGTTAAAAGAGCAGCGAGATTTCTTAAAGAATTTGATCAATCCTTAGAAGTTATTGTTTTAGAAAATTCAGCTAGAACAGCACAAGATGCAGCTACAGCCTTAGATTGCAATGTAGGAGCAATTATCAAAAGTTTATTATTTAAAACAGATAGTAGCTTTACATTATGTTTAGTTGCAGGAGATAAGAGATGTTCATTAAATAAACTAAAAGAAATCAAAAATAAAAAGGATATTTCAATGGCATCTCCTGGGGAAGTAAAAACTCAAACTGGATACACTATTGGAGGTGTTTCACCTATTGGCCATTTAAAAAAGATTGAAATTATAATAGACAATTCTCTAGAAAGGTTTAATGAGTTATTTGCAGCAGCTGGACATCCAAACTGTGTTTTTAAAATAGAGTTTAGCAAAATTCAAAAAATTACCAACGGGAAAGTAGAGAACATAGTTGAATGAGACAACCTAAGATAATTGATTATACATTATTAGTAGTTCTAGCTTTAATATGGGCATCAGCTTTTTTTAATATTAAAATTGCAACAGAATCTTTCGGTCCTATTACTATTGCCTTTCTGAGAGTTTTTTTTGGATCAATTCCTGTATTACTTTTATGTTTTTATAAAAATATTAAAGTAGAGGCCTTTTCAAAGGACTGGTATTGGTTTGCTTTGATAGGCTTTGTTAATTTAGTTGCTCCCTTTTTTTTGATAGCTTATGGAGTTAAATCTGTTCAAAGTAATTTAGCGGCAATCTTAATGTCCACAACACCTTTGAGCTCAACAGTGTTAGGTCATTTTTTTACTAAAAATGAAAAATTTAACTTTATAAAAACACTTGGGATATTGATTGGCTTTTCAGGGATTGTTTACTTGTTTTCGGATAATTTTTTGATTAACGATAATAACTTTATTTCTGCTTTACTAATTTTATTAGGATCAACTTGTTATGTTATTGGTGGCGTATTAACTCTTAAAATTAGTAAGAAAAAAAATGAAAATGTAACAGGCTCAATATTAATATGGGCTATAATTATTTTAGTACCATTAGTTTCATTTATAGAGAAACCTTGGATGACAACACCTTCTTTGGAATCAAGTATTTCTGTTATTTACCTAGGTCTAGTATCAACAGGTTTAGCTTGGCTCCTTAGATTTAGAATATTAAAGAATAATGGTTTAATATTTCAGTCTCAAGTTTCTTATTTAATTCCCATTTTTGGAATAATTTTAAGCTATATATTTTTAGGTGAACTAATTACTGATAAAGTTATAGTCTCATTGCTTGCTGTATTAGCTGGTCTTTATTTTGTTAAAAAAGCAGGTGATAAAAAATCTATATAAGTTTAGACATCTCTTTTATATGTGAGGGTCTTGTTTCACAGCACCCACCTAAAATAGTAGCACCAGAATCCTTGAATTTTTTAATAATCATGCATAATTTTTTTGGTGTTAAGTCTTCTCTTTGGCCTAAAAATTCATTCGGGTTTCCAGTTTTACTTTTATTATAATTATTAGTGTATCCTTTATTAGGTTTTGTAGTTTTAAACCCATTAAGTTTAAATCCAAATGGAATACCTAAGTTTTTAATTTCATCAAGATTTAAGGCATAATTTTCAGGTGAAACACATGAAAGAATTAAACCTAGTAATTTTTTATGTTTAATACTTGATAAGATTTGGGAGATTTTTTCACCACTAGGAAGTTTAACACCCTCAGAAATGTGTGCACCCAATAGATAAGGTTTGTTAAAACTTTCTATAGCCTCAATAGCTAACTTAAATTCTTTCACACTACTCAAAACATCAAAATAGAAAAAATCTATGTAAGGATTTAATAATTTTGCCTGTTCATAAAAATTTTTTTTAATCTCTTCATTAGATCTTGTATCTTCTTCATAAGTTAAATATTGAGGTGGCAGTCCTCCTGCAACTAAAACATGAGGATTTAATTCTTTAGCTTTTTTTGCAATTTCACCTGCTTTCGTATTTAGATACTCAAACTTATCTTCTACACCGTTATCACGCAGTCTCAGCCTTCTAGTTGTAAATGTGGTAGTTACAATAATTTCTGCACCAGCATTTATAAAATCCAAATGTGTATCAAGTAGCAACTGATGGTATTTTTCTTGTAACAAAGCATTTGCACTCCAAAGTGTTCCGTTTGGTTCCATTCCTCTTGCTAATAACTCTTGACCCATTCCACCATCTAAAATTCTTGGTTGTTTAAAAAATTCTATATCCATCCTATAATCCTTACTTTTTAGCACTTAAGCTTAATGCTAAGTGTGCAATTTAACTTTTTTACTTTTACCAATTATATAATGAATTCCTTTTTAGCAGTTAGCACCTGCAATATGGATCAAATCGGTTTAATTCTTATATACTTAATACAAGGATTTGCAAATTATTTTTTGAAAAATATCTTAGCATTAAATGAGAATGATCTTCTCTCACCATCTACATTAAATGGGTAGGCCGTATGCATTAAATAGTTTGGAAATATCAATAATTCTCCTAATTTTGGATTTAAATTATAAATGCTTTTACTTAAAAAGTTGTTTTGTCCATTAATAAAATCAATCGTTCCATTGGTTTTAAACTTTTTATTTTTAATTAATCTATTTTCACTCATATTCTTTGGAATCTTAAGATAACCAACACCTGATATTTGCCCATCATGATAATGTATTGGATTATATTCATTTTTAAATTGCTTCACTACCCAAAGGTTAATTATTTTTATGTCTTTAATCTTTTTAATCTCTGATTTTTCAAGGTAAATTTTAATATTTTTGATTAATTCTTTTGATAAGTTTTTATCAATTATTGATTTAGGTATCTTGATTTCATTCTTAATTTGACTTGCTAATTTAGAGCTATAATCATTTTTTTTAGATATATTAGACTTATCAACGTAAGCATTTAAAGTGTTAATAATTTTTTTGGATAACTTACTTTTTCCTATAGTTGGACCAAAGGCTCTAAAAGTTTTCATATTTGACTTATATTAATTTAATATTTCAATTATACAAACAACTTCAATCCCATACGTATAGCGACAAATAAGACAAGAGCTGAAGTAACTAGAGCCAACATTCTATTTGGAAAAACTTTTAGGTTTAAAAAATTTCCTAATTGACCTCCTACTAAAACCAACAGAAATAATGACCAATAATTGTAAACCTCATTTATTGTAGAAAATTTTGTGAATTGACCTGCAAGACCAGAGATAGAATTGATTAAAATAAAGAGTGAAGCTGCTGTTGCAACATTCTTAGCATCATCCGCTCTAACTAATAATAAAATGGGACTTAAAAATATACCACCACCAATTCCAACTACACCAGATATGAATCCAATAGAGCCACCAATTAAAATTGAAATTATTTTAGGAATCTTTTTGTAAGTTTCTGCATTTTGATCAAAAGATTTAAATTTTAAAAGCAATAAAAGACCTGCTAACGCTAAAACAATAAAAAGTAAAATTTCAAAAAATTCCTTATCTATCGACAAGGATCCCCCAATAAATGCCAATGGTATAGATGATGTTAAATAGGGAACTAATATTTTAAAGTTAAAATTTCCAGCTTTAATATAATTAAAACAATTACCGGAAACGACAATAATATTACAAAAAAGGGCAATTACAGGGAATATTAAATAAGAGACATCCCAAATTAGTAGAAGTGCCAAATAAGTTGAGCCACCTCCAAACCCAACACTTGCATATAATGTTGCTGTTAGAAAAAATAAAAATGATAATATAATCATAATAATTAATTTAAATTTATGATTGTAAATATAGCACTTTTAACTGTTACAGATACCAGAACTTTAGAAAATGATAAATCAGGTGGAATTCTAGTAAAAAAAATTGAAGAAGCAAATCATAAATTAGTGAATAGAAAAATTTGCAAAGATAATAAAGATGATATTATTAAGATACTTAAAGATTGGATAAATCAATCTGATATAGATGTTGTAATTACAACTGGTGGAACTGGACTTACAGGTCGAGATATTACACCTGAGGCTATTAATGAAATTGCAGATAAGCACATACCAGGTTTTGGAGAGGTGTTTAGAACACTCAGCTTAAAAACTGTTGGCACATCTGCTATTCAATCTAGAGCTTGTGCTGTATTAGCTAATGGCAAATATGTGTTTGCATTACCTGGATCATCTGGTGGAGTTACAGATGCATGGGATGGAATTTTAAAACATCAGCTAGATATAAATCATAAACCTTGTAATTTTGTAGAATTATTTCCTAGACTTAAAGAAAAATAATTATTTTTGATATTTTTCTTTCCATTCAGGATAAGGCATACCATACACATGCTCACGTGCATCTAGGTCTGAAATTTCAATCCCTTTTTTTTCAGCTTCTTCTCGATACCATTTTGATAAACAGTTTCTGCAAAAACCAGCAAGGTTCATAATGTCTATATTTTGAACATCCTTTCTTTTATCTAAATGTTCAAGTAATCTTTCAAAAGTTGCAGATTGTAATTCTTTTTTTTTATTATCATCCATTTTTAAATTATTAGACACAATTCAATTTAACACAAGATGTAGGTATAAATTCAATCTTAAGTAGAAACTTAATTATTTAAACGATAGAAGTTAATTTAAATTTTTGTTTAAATATGATCATGGCTATTAAAAAAAGAGTGTCTGGTAAAAGAAAAAAAACAGTTAAAAAGTCAAAATCCAAAAAAAAAAAATCTAAAATTTTAAAAAAAGTAAAAAAGACTGCGACTAAAAATAAGTCACAAAAGCAATCAAAAATAAATAAGCTTAGAAATAATAAAAACAGAAAGGTGAAGAAAATGAGCACAGAGGCAATTAAAGCTGGGAAGTCTCCTTTACTGGATACATCTCACTTAAAAGTAAAATTTCCATTTAAAGAACAATATGGAAATTTTATAGGAGGAAAGTTCGTTAAACCAAAATCAGGCAAATATTTTGACAACGTAAGTCCTATCAATAATGAAGTTATATGTTCAGTTCCAAGATCAGATGCAAAAGATGTTGATGCAGCTTTAGATGCTGCACATGCAGCTTTCCCTACTTGGGGCGTTACATCAATAACTGAGAGATCTAATATGCTACTTAAAATAGCAGATGTTATTGAAAAAAACTTAGAACTTTTAGCTACAGCTGAATGTTTAGATAATGGAAAACCAATTAGAGAATGTATGGCAGCTGATTTACCATTAGTTGTTGACCATTGGAGATATTTTGCTGGAGTTATAAGAGCAGAAGAAGGATCGGTTGCAGAGATAAGCAATAGTGAATATTCATATCATATTCCTGAACCACTTGGTGTAGTTGGACAAATCATACCTTGGAACTTCCCATTATTGATGGCAACATGGAAACTTGCACCAGCTCTAGCAGCAGGTAACTGTGTAGTTTTAAAACCAGCTGAACAAACACCAGCATCAATCTTACTTTTAATGGAACTTATTGGAGACCTTTTACCTCCAGGAGTTGTGAATGTTGTGAGTGGATTTGGTTTGGAAGCAGGAAAACCTTTGGCATCATCTAAAAGAATTAGAAAGATTGCCTTTACTGGTGAAACTACAACTGGACGTTTGATTATGCAATATGCATCACAAAACTTAATTCCAATAACTTTAGAATTAGGTGGAAAATCTCCTAATGTTTTCTTTGAAGATGTCATGGATAAAGATGATGACTTCTTTGACAAATGTATGGAAGGATTTGCAATGTTTACTCTTAACCAGGGAGAAGTTTGTACTTGTCCAAGTAGGGTATTAGTTCAAGAGTCTATCTATGAAAAGTTCATGGAAAAAGCTGTAGCTAGAACTAAAGCAGTTAAACAAGGAAATCCTTTACAAATGGAAACTATGATTGGCGCACAAGCATCCGTAGAACAAATGGAAAAAATAAAATCTTACTTAGACTTAGGTAAGAAAGAAGGTGCCAAAGTTCTATGTGGTGGAAATGTTGCAAAAGTAAATAGCGGTCTAGAAAAAGGTAACTACATCGAACCAACTATCTTTGAAGGAAATAACTCTATGAGAGTATTCCAGGAAGAAATTTTTGGTCCAGTAGTGTCAGTTACTAAATTTAAAGATGAAGCTGAGGCATTAGAAATTGCCAATGATACTCTTTATGGTTTAGGTGCTGGTGTGTGGACTAGAAATGGTAACATT
>Ga0209425_10005781_pt1 | contig 12032 bp, 10 predicted proteins | sample COG_05_FD_184749 | JGI IMG/M metagenome (GOLD analysis project Ga0209425, IMG submission 184749) | Pelagic Microbial community sample from North Sea - COGITO 998_met_05 (SPAdes) (version 2) | ecosystem: Environmental > Aquatic > Marine > Neritic zone/Coastal water | place: Helgoland, sampling... | reverse complement strand
CGTTGCGCCCCATCTGGCGTTAGCGTCCAAATACGGACCTGTTGCTCACCATCATCGAAAACAAACGCCTCATCCAGCGTGCCAACGCCATCCTGCCAGCAGGCGGTGATATCCGCATTAAAAGAGCGTGTTGCAGCGCCGGAATAGTCTCTCACCACGCCATGCGCCGTCAGTATTCCGCTAAAAAAATCTTCAGGGTCAAATGACGGTTCCGCCATCTGATGATCATCAATAGACGCGGTGCCACAGGCGCTCAGCAGCCCGATAAGGCCGGATAACACACCCATCCCTAGCAGGGTTCTCGCAGCGGTGGCGAACCGACCGTCCCTGTGACGAGGGCTGTCTGGAGGGGAAACAATGAACATAGCAGTGACCTCAGTAAACTTAGTAAGCGATACGGTTGCTTGAGGGTGTCGGATCTGCAGAGCGTCACCAGGCCCTGAGTGACGCACCGCATGAGAGAACACCGCATTAAAGAGCGCTGCGCTAGAGAGCAATGTGCTTCATCCGCGCTGAGGGTTAGCCAGCGTCAATGCGAACAGTGCATCAAAACGAATGAGGTCGTCGCGGCTGAGGTGTTATCGCTTCTTGAGGGGGGCGACCGCCCCCTTTTCGACTCGCATGCTCAATAGGGGGCGAGTGCTTGATGAAACGCGCTTTCGTTTAGTGCCCACCAAAGACCAGCATCTGTACGGGCAGTAACAAGGCCTGCATTCTGAGAATAATGGCGTGGATCAGACCGACGGTATCGACCATGTGCAAAAACACGGTTTCGCCTAGCCCTAAATTGCCTTGTTCCAATCGCTCGTGATTACTGGTGTAGGCATTAGCAATACACTTACTCCCGGGGATGACGTTGGTAAGGCCTCCGGTGTAGAGAGGCTCCATGACAACGGTCAGTGTGCCAGGGCGTGCCCGTTGTTGCGCATCAATGAGGATATCCGCCGGCTTGAGTTGCCCCGCGGCGACGACCGGCTGCACTCGCGTCACAACCATGGGAATCACCGTAAACGGATTCGATAGGCACACCACTTCAGCCAGCATGCCTTTTTTAATGACTTGTGTTGCGAGTTGGTTAAAGCCAGCCGCTATTGAGGTTTGCCCCGATTCCGGCCCTGATGTTGGGATCAATACGCCGGCTGGTCGCAAAATCGGATTGACGTAGTCGCCGCGTTGAAGGAAAAACTGCGCCACTTTGCCATCCACACCGGCATAGATGACGGTCTTATCGAGCTCTACCTGCGCCTGTTCGAGCTGCTTCTGAGCACTCTTTTGCTGCGCGGGAAGGATCTCGCTGATCTGCGTTTCCACAGCGGCAACATTGGCTTTGGCCGCTTGCACGCCGCCTTTTTTCTGAGACAGCGAAATCTCGAGGCGATCCAATTCTATTTGGCTGACTAATTGCTGGCCCCGTGCCGCTAAGGCCTTCTTTTTAGTGAGCTCGTTTTCTGTTTGCGCGAGTGAGCTTTCGGCTTGCACTTGCTTTGCCTTTGCGCCGTCTAATTGCGCTTGGGCTTGTATAAAAGCGGAGGCGATTTGACCTAGCTGACTTTCGGCGATACTGACACTAGCGGCTTGTGAACTATCGAGTAAGCTGAATAAGGGGGCTCCCGCCTCAACCGCCTCGCCATTTTTGACAAACACCTCTTCGACCAAACCGCCGCCTTGGGGGAGCAAGGGTATGGTACGGAAGTAGGGGCCCGCATTAGTCGTTGAGGGGTGAAAATAGAAAACCACCGTGATGAAGCTAATCGTTAAAACAAAGCAGGCGGTAATCCCGATGCGCAGTTCGTACCAAAGCGTAAAGAAGGTGATCTCCTCACCCCAGCGCTTACCTTGTCGGTAGCGGCGGAACAGGTAATCGGGCAAGACCGTAAACAAAGAGCACAGAATCAGTTCTAGCATGACTTAACGCGCCTCCTCGGAGTGATCGAGTTGCGGCGGTGTGGGGTCTGCATCCGTTGCCGTCAGTTTTTTTAATGAGTCTGAAATACTGCGAATCGGCGTTAAAAAGTCGGGTAGCTTGAGCACTGCCAGGATCAATGCGACCACCCAGAAGATATTATTGTGGGTAAACAAGGCTAACAGCGCGAGCACCATAATGAGTTGAGATTGCGTATTGCCGTGCTTGTGGGCCAATCGCTCTGGTATCGCATGAAGCGACAAATAGCCGACGCCGATCCCCAGTACAGCCAGTACTAAAATGATAGTGATCGCGGAGAAAAGCGGGTCACTCCCATCGGCGGCGCCGATAAAGCTGGGCAGTGTGTGGGGGGCTAGCGGATGGAGTTCTGCAGACATGGTGTCGACCTCTCAGAAGTGACGATGACTCAAGTCTATCAGGCAGCGGCTGGTTTGTTCTGTTTTAGCCACGCATGACGTAAATGATCGGTTGTGAGCGTGCGCAGAATATGACCCTCTTGGTCGAGCTGGTCAGTCAGTTGGCCGTCCGGTGCATACAGCTCAAATAAGACGAGCGCACCGTCAGGCCCACCTTGTTCCATATGGATATCGCCGGGCGGTTTTTTGGCATAGTCACCGGTGGTTCTAACGGTTGTCCCGGTTAGTTCATGACGCTCGTAAGTACTGACATGGAGCGCTCCAGCGAGGACGATTGAAGTAGTCGAGCAGAGGTGCCGGTGAAAGTGGCAATAACAATGAGGGTCCCAACGATAGAGCACGCTGACATGCCCCGATGCGTCGATATCAAGAATCGTCCCCCAATAGCTGATGGGCGTATCGCCAGCACTGTCATCACTGTAGTGAGTCCAGTGCAGCGCGCTGTGATCGAGCAAATTACCGTTCACGTCTCGCTGCCACTTATCGTCGAAGAATGACCATCGATAATGGCAACCTTTCCAGCTCAGTCAAGTGGCAAGACGAAAGCTGTCACGAATAGAGCGGTTTTCAGCTGAAATACTGAGATGACGATAGGTGGGTTATTCAGCGGTAATAAAGGGGCCATCGACGCAAATTCGGCGACCATCTGGCGACGCACAGGCGCCACAAATCCCGACGCCACACTTCGTCAAATAATCGATCGCGCTGAAAATACGGTTTGCCGAGACAAATTGTTGCTGCACCGCCTCGCTGGCATGAATCATGGGCGCCGGCCCACAGTTATAGAACACCATCTTCTCCAGTGCGGCCGCTGATTGCTCGCCTAAGAAGGCAGCCAGTGCATCGCTAACCCGGCCCTCGAAGCCGGCACTGCCATCGTCTGTCGCAATCGTGACCCGAGCGGCGCTCTCGCACTCCTCACGGAAATACAGTCGGTTAGCGGTTCGCGCGCCGACAAAGATATCAGCGGGTTGTTCTGCTGAACCAAAATCTTCAGCAATTTGCAGTACCGCAGCCAGTCCGGTGCCGCCCGCGACACAAACAATATGCGCCTCATCAGGGGGGGTGACGGCGACCCCGTGGGGGCCTCTCAAATACAGCGTGTCGCCCGGAGAGACTTGGTAGCAGGCATCCGTAAACGGCCCCACATTAATCACCGCCAATCTGACCGGATCTGCGGTGAGACAAGAAAACGGTTTTTCACCGACACCGGGTATCCAGACAAAGACATATTCTCCTGCCCGGATATCGAGGCTACCATCTAAAGTAACCACACTGATGTCGTCACAGACGGGCTGGTTGTCAGTCACCTGATAAGGCGTAAAGCTCATATCCAGATCGAAGCGAACCTGTTCGGCGGCTCGATCTGTTTGGTGGTTCATATCGTGCCCGAGGTCGGCAAAGTATTGCCCCAATGCCTCGGTATCGAGCCCGGTGAGCCCTGATCCAATGCCGAAAATAGTGGCGCCACAGTGCGCTGCTGCGCGGCAGTCCGTGGCAGAAGAGAGACCGCCGCAGCCGATTAAAGGCAAGTCGGTCACGGCCCGTAATGCCGCTAGCGCCTTTAAGGTGACGGGTAAAACGCCTTTTCCCGACATCCCGCCCAACCCATTACTGAGTATGGAGTGCCCATGACTCTCGGTGTAACCTGGCCCTGTGGTATTGATCGCGCACAGCCCCGCGGCGCCGCCCGCTAATGCCGCTTTTCCAATGACGGCGATATCGTCCACGTTGGGCGTGAGTTTGGCGATAACCGGTATCTCTACTGCGTCACAGACCGCGGCAACGATATCCCGCACCATATCCGGATCTTGTCCCATTGCCATGCCGTAGCCTTTGGCATGGGGGCAAGAGAGATTGAGCTCTAGACCATCTGCTACGGGGGCCAGCTGTCGCGCTACGGCGACAAATTCTTCAATGGATCCCCCAAAAATAGAGACCAGTAAAAATCGATCTTCTGGCACGGTGAGCGTGCGAAGGCCTTTGAGGGCCTCTTCTACGCCCGGGTTAGTCAAGCCAATCGCGTTGACGAAACAGCCCGGCGCATACTGAGAGTACACGGGTTCTCGATACCCCAGCCGCGGCTCAAAACCGATGCTTTTTGTCGTGATCACACCAATCTCAGGGATCGTATCGATCACGCGCTGAATAATGGACGGCGCGGTAGTCACAATTCCCGACGGGATCGTAAAGGGACCCGATAGCGGCTTGCCGAGAAACTCGGTGGTCAAAGTCTTATCTCCCTGTTGAGGCGGCGATTATACGTTGCCCCGCCACCGGGCGTCATGCAAAGACTGGCGCCGACCCGCCAGCACGAGTGATATTACGTGCCACAAAAGGTTTGAGTGACCCGTTCTTGTTCGCTGGGAGGGCGCGCCCATTCGAGATCATGAGCGTCCCAAGTAAAAGGGGTTTGGGCGCGAGCAGCCCAGGCGTGTATCCAGTCGAGCTCGCCCGCTTCCGCCCGCTCAATGGCGCGGTGCACCAGATGGTTTCTCGGAATCACGATCGGGTTGGCGGATTGCATGTCTGTATTCAGCGCCTCGGTATCCCCCGCATTGTCTTTGCGCCGCGCTGCCCATTGTTGCGCCCACTCTGTCAGCGCCGCAGGTGCGGCAAATAGCTCGGGTAGGGGCGAATGCGCCAGTGTGTCGTTGGCACATTCGGTTAGCCATCGAAACGCCAAGGTAAAATCCAGGCGCTCTGCTGCCAAGATATCGTGGAAAGCCTGGAGCAGTGCGCCGTCGGTCTCTTTCATGCTATCGAGCCCTAATTTAGTTGCTAAACGGGCTTGATGCTGGTGATGAAAGCGCTGCGGGTAACGGTCAACGACGGCTTGTGCTTGCTGCTGTGCCACCGTGGGATCCGAGTCGATGAGCGGCAGCAAACACTCTGCTAGTACCGCGAGGTTCCAGTGCATGATGCCCGGTTGGTTGGGCCAAGCGTAGCGGCCCTGCCGATCAATGGAACTAAAGGAAGCGGTCGGGTCAAAATGGTCCATAAAAGCGCAAGGACCATAATCGATGGTTTCACCACACAGTAAGGCATTGTCGGTATTGAGAACGCCGTGGACGAAGCCGAGTACCTGCCAGTGCGCCACCAAGTTAGCGAAATGAGCGCAAACACCATCGAGCAGCACTAAAGCCGCGTTCTGCTCACCCGAATGGTCTGAAAAATGGCGTTGTACGACATAATCGACCAATTCCGCCAAACCCTCACCGTTGCGTGTCATGGCAAAGTACTGCACGGTGCCGACGCGAAGGTGACTACTCGCCACTCTCGTCAGGACGGCGCCCGGTTCGAGGCGATTGCGATAGACCGGATCACCGCTGCTAATCGCTGCCAGCGCCCGCGTCGTAGGCACACCGAGGGCGCTCATCGCCTCGGAGACCAAATATTCTCGGATCACGGGCCCCACAGGAGAGCGGCCGTCACCGCCGCGAGAATAGGGCGTCGGGCCTGCGCCCTTTAGCTGGACATCAAAACGATCGCCAGCAGAGGTGACCCACTCGCCGAGCAAGGTGGCGCGGCCATCACCGAGTTGCGGATTATATTGCCCAAATTGATGCCCGGCATAGGCAGTCGCGATGGGTTGTGTGCCCTGAAGTATCTCGTTTCCTGCCAGTGCGCTCAGTTGCGTCGGATCGGATAGTGGGTCACCCGGCCACTCGAGCGCGGCGGCGAGTGTCGCATTCCATAGCAGTACCTGGGGCGCCGAGACGGGATCGAGTTGCTGTACCGAGCTGTAAGTGCGCCCGAGACGCCCATAAGAATGGTCAAACCCTGGCGTCATCGTCTCGCTACCGTGTTGGCAAATGGTTTAATCACCGAACAGTTTCTTCATAAAGGCGCCCGCTTTTTCCTCAATCACCTCTTGGAGCTGCTGTTGCGCTTCATTTTTCAGGATCTGCTCGGCCACCGACGCAACATCAATCTGGCAAGCGGTGCCGGATTCCGACGATAGATTGCCGGTGCAGTCGACCGGCCAGTCGACGCCAGCGTAACGTTGATCAATGACACACTGCGGGCTGACCTGCGTGATGTCATTATTGACTTGGCCTTCCAGCCTGAAGCGGTAGTCGAGGGTATCTAACGCAACATCACCCGAGCCTTTCATCACCACGCCGGGTGTTGCAAAGCGCAGTGTTTCAATGTCGCCTGCGCCGTCATCGAAATCGAGCGCCAGTGAGAGCTCACTAATGGGTGTGTTGGTGGGAAGACCGGTGATCGGTGGTATTTTATTCACCGCCGCAACGGCCGTGCAGACTAATCCTTGAACTGCAATTTTATTGAACACAAGGTCCTGACCCTCGGCGGTGACATCGCCATTGAGCCCAGTGAGGAGATCGTTGCTGTTCGCACCCTCGGTGTCGATCTCCCACGCCAGTTCGATGCGTCCTGTGGCAGCATCAGTGTTCCCCAAGCTCGCCAGCAGCAGATCCATATTGACCCCTTTTAGCCCGCCCTCGACGTCGGCCTCCACGATGGGTCTGCGCGCATTCAGCGTGATGCGGGTGTCGAGCTGCCCCTCGTGGAGCACACCACGCACGTACTCAATATCGGTGATGCCATCTCGCACTGTCAGAGAGACTTGAGCCGTGTTGATAGATTGTCCACTCACAATCAGATGGTTAGCCGCCACGCGCAGTGCTAGGTCTAGATCCCGGAGTGGGCCCACGGGTAATGGTGCTGGAACGTTTTGTGTTGGCTGAGCGACGGGCTTGGGAGCCGTTGCTGTGGCCTTTGGTGCGGCCTGCTTCGCTGCTGTCTGCTTCGATGTTGGGTTTGTCGCAGCCGGGGTTGCGGGGTGAATTTGATCGAGATCGAGTCGCTCAGTCGTGATGTCGAGTTTGATCTCTGGACTCTCAAGCGGCGACCACACTAGCTGCCCGCTCACATTACCCCCTGGGAGGGTCGTCTCAATGGCCAAAGTGGCCTTAGCGGGGGTCATCGTGAAGTCGCCACTGAGTGTATTCATAACGGGCTCTGTGAGCGCGCCGATCACCGTTGTGTTCAATTGATCAAGCTGGAGCTTACTCAAATCAGAGGTGACGCGGATGCTGCCGTCGAGGGTGATGTCTAATGGGACAGCGCTGCCGTCACCGAACACCGTCATTGCGCCATTGAGACCCATGGGCTCATCTCGGGTATTCACGTCGCTGAGAGAAAGTGTTTCCACCACGATGTGGTTGATGAGATCCCCCTCCCAAGAGCGCATCTTCACGGTGACATCGTCTATCCGGATGGCCTCGGCGAGTATGGCGATGCCGGAGACATGGCCGCCCTCGTCCAACTGGCGCTGACGTTCCTGCGCTTTGGCGCGTCGAATGAATTTGCCTCGTTGTTCCCACTCTCGATCACTCATGCTCGGCACGGGTTCGGGTGCGGCAGGGAGTGCCTGGGGTTCGGTGATGTCTGCCGTGACACCGGCAATGACAATCGTGCCGACATCGACATTGCCACCCAGCAGCGGCAATAAAGAGAGACCTACCTCTAGTTCATTCAGCGACGCGGTTATCGTGACGTCATACTCCGTTTGCGCCGGAAGATCGAGTTCGACGCCCTCGAGTCGCAATCCAAAACGTGGAAAAAAACTGATATCAGTCTCCCCGTTGATCACCAGCTCACCACCCGTATTGGCGCGCACTTGCTCTGCCGCCATCTCAGTGAGCGCTTGCTCGTCGATAAAGACGGGCAGCAGCACCATGGCCAATACAACCAGTGCGAGTAGTGCTCCGAGAATCCAAAGAATGATCAGCATTGTGTTCTCTCTTTTTGGTTTTTAATGGAGGCCAGCATAGCAAAGGATTCAGCGGGATGAAGCGCTCTTCGCGCGGCTGATGCGCCGTTCGATATGACGATTAAGAATACGCTCCCGCTCACGCTTGACGCCCTCAGTCGATTTGAAGCGCCACAACTGCTCTTTGGCATACTGATAAGAGGTCTTGAGATCGACAATGGGGTCAGGGTAGTCGATCGGGTGCATCTGGCGCTCAAGCGGTGATCGAAGCCACGGTTGATGCAGAAGCGGGATGGGGAGGTCAGCCAGCTCTGGCAGCCACCGTAAGATAAAAGCCCCTTCTGGGTCGTGATCCAGTGATTGTTTTACTGGGTTATAAATCCGGATGGTATTGATGCCGGTGACCCCCGCCTGCATCTGCATCTGTGGGTAATGAATACCTGGCTCAAAATCAAGAAAGAGCGAGCCTAACCAAGCGGCGCCAGTGCGCCAGTCTTGCCACAGATGATGGGTGAGAAAAGACACCAGCATGGCCCGTGATCTGAAATTGATGTAACCCGTTTGCAGCAAGCATCGCATGGACGCGTCAATGAGGGGGTAGCCGGTGCGGCCTTCTCGCCAGGCATCGAGGCGCTCTGGATCACCGCGTCTCGGAAAATCCAGATATCCCCGGTTTAAGTCCTCAGATTCCATCCGGCATTCCATTTCGAACTTTTGAATAAAATGGCAGTGCCAGTGCAGCCGAGACTCAAAGGCGCTCAGCGCCCGTCCCCATTCGCCGTCGCTTTGCCGGTGTTTCAGTGCATGGTATGCCTGACGTAGGCTGAGATTGCCCCACGCCAAATGAGGCGACAGTCGAGAGCAATGCTGTCGAGCGGCCTCAGGTTTAGAAATGCTCACTTGATAACGCTTGGCGCGGGTGTCGAGGAAGCTCCTTAACACGGACGATGCCGCTTGGGTGCCACCGCGCTGGAATTCGGGTTGGCGTGCTTCCCAGCGCGCCAGTCGGCGTGTTTGTGCCCCCCATAACGGCTCCGGTAGGGGCTGATGCAGCGCTGTGAGGCGACCCAGGTTGGCGGCAATAAGCGGTTGCTCCATCACCTGATGCCACGCACGATTCCATCCTTGACGATCAGCGCGACCACGCTGCACGCCATTGCTCTGGAATTCTTGCCAGCGGATCCCCTCGCTAGCGCAAAAGCGCATGATGCGCCGATCCCGCTCAAAAGTGAGGCCCAGTCCCGTCTCTGCATGGCTAAATAGCTGTTTAATGGGCAGGTGCTTATGGAGGGTTTTCAGCAGTGTTTCTGCCTCCCCTTCGAGCACCTGAATGGCGGTGCCGTATGGCCGCAGTTGCATATTGAGTTCATTGAGCGATTGAGCGATGAAATGCCAATGACGGCCTCGGTAATGAGCGTCGTGGATGAGCATCGGTTCAATGATATAGAGCAGCAGCAGTGGCTCTCCTTGGTTAATAGCCGCGGCGAGAGGCCCATGATCGATGAGTCGAAGATCGCGCTTGAACCAGACAATATTCATGAGGTGCCAGGCTTTCGTGATAACAGGACGTTCACGACGGGCTGACCTGTTATCACGTTTTGTAAGTGGACCCGGCCGCGATAGATCGCGCTATAGATAAGACGATAGGCATCGCGGTCGAAGGCGGGCGTCTGGTTCGTGGATAAAGCGTTTCGTGCTGCGGATACCGTGTCAAAGCAGCCATACCAAGCCCACTGATCGATCAGGTGAAATTGCTGCTCGGGCTGTTGTTCAATCGGTTTGATCGTATGCTCTGCCAATAATAGAGGACCGTCGAATGGCCATGCGGCAATCCGTTGCCGTGCGAGTTGATCCAGCAAACGCGCATTGTGTTGCGACTTGGATTCCTCACCGGCACAGGCGCCATCGCATCGCCCTAGTTGATGCTGAAAGCAAGGGCCATGGCCTCGGTCTAGTCCCATCACACGAAGACAGAGGGCATGATCTCTGGCAAGGTTTTGCAGTGAGCTGATGACTTGGCCTTTGTTGGCATAGAGTCCAAATGTTTCGATTTTCCGAGTGGCCACGGGGAGAAAGTCGATGGCAGTGGGCTGTAAAAACCCTTCAGAGGAGGGCGTCAGCGTCATCGTCCACAAACGACGCAGCCGCCTTTGCCGACGGTTGTATAAGGGAACCTCCCGTTTGATGGCCTCATTTTCGATTAACAAGGCACCGACTTCCCCAGCGGTCATCTGACAATCCACCCGGCGGACTTGTGACATCAGTCGCTGATGGCGGCCGGGTTTTCGACCTTCATTAATATGCTGAGTGACCCGACTGTGGATATCGACACTTTTGCCGATGTATAAGAGCCCGCCTTGCGCGTCGAAAAAGCGATAGACACCACTACACCGTGGCAGCGTCTCTGCGGGCGCGCCTGCTCGGGTAATGGTGAAAGGCTGAGACACTAAGGCCATGGTGTCGTTGTCATACTGTATTGGACACACTGTGTCTGATTTGTCCTCATTGCGTACGTGGGTGAACGGCTGGCCGCATTGTTTAGCAATACCTGTTTAGGAGCGGTGGCCGCTCGGAGTGGGCGCTGAGCAAACCGAACGAGCGGCTGCCTCGTAGGTCCATTAGGAGGGACAGTGTAATGAAAATAGCCTTAAGCGAGCTCGGCACCGCCGAGCTCACTGATGTGGTCATCGAATCAGTCGATTTGAGCCTTTATATCGCACACGCGCGGCTCGGTGAAGAAGAGCGGCTGATTGCCGACCGTAATGGGAAGGTGCTGAAGACCCGTAACCTCTTAGAGATGCAGCGAACCATTCGTAAAGCGGTCACGTGTGAGCTCTTCCTGCGGCAACGCAGCGCCTACGACGAGATGGTGGGACACAGCTATCAGGCGGCTGATAATGTGATGGAATTGCCACTGGGGCGAGAGCCGCTCCCGGAGTGGTTAAATTAACCTGCTGGTTTTATGCCTCGGTGTCCAAGTCACCGTCGGCTAGCTTGTGCCCCCAATCGCGTTTGGCTTTGAGATATTGCAAGTTGTGACTGTCCACGCCGACAACGTGCTTCACTTGCTCAATCCCTGGTACGCCCAGCGCGGCCAGATCATCCAATTTTTTAGGATTGTTGGTCAGTAGCCGTATGCGGCGACCTTGGCCAAAATGTTTCAGTAAGATGGCCGCATCCGAGAAATCTCGGCAGTCCTCGGGCAAACCTAAAGACTGATTGGCCTGATAGGTATCTTCACCGGCATCTTGCAGTAGATACGTCGCTGCTTTCGCCCACAGGCCGATCCCTCGGCCTTCGTGGCCCGCCATGTAAATCAAATAACCGCCGTGAGGGTCCTCCGCAATGCGATCAATCGCTGCTTCTAATTGTGGTCCGCATTCACATCTTCGAGAGCCAAAAATATCGCCTGTCAGGCAATTGGAGTGCACCCTGACTAAGGGGTTATCGCTCTCTTCCGGCTTGCCGATGACCAATATGCTGTTCACTGCCATGCTGGAGGCCAAATGGGAAAACAGGTGTTGGCCGCCTTGTTCCCGCAGGGTACTGGCCAGATGCTCAACCTCACTCAGCTCGGTGCTTCTGACACAGGCATACCATCTGACCGTTGGATGCTGAGTGCCTCGAGCGAGCGGCATAGGGATGGGGCCTAGGAGGTTGAGGTGTTGTCCGGGACTCGCCGCGCCATCTGTGTCGACCGGCTCACCGTCGTGATTGATACGGCGTAACTTACCGTCACGAATCAGACGCTCACGAATCTCCGGATTGATATAAGTAAACATGTCGGTTCCTACGTTCGCCTCTGGGTATGTCAGCGCCTCAGTCAACGCACAGTATAAATCGCTTCCGTGTCACTAGCGCGGCTGATCGCTGAAAGCAGATCAACTTTCTCAATGCGTCCGGCGTTGACTCGTGTGAGCGAGGCGCTATGTGTTTTCGCACGATGGGGCCT
>Ga0209425_10005768_pt1 | contig 12052 bp, 8 predicted proteins | sample COG_05_FD_184749 | JGI IMG/M metagenome (GOLD analysis project Ga0209425, IMG submission 184749) | Pelagic Microbial community sample from North Sea - COGITO 998_met_05 (SPAdes) (version 2) | ecosystem: Environmental > Aquatic > Marine > Neritic zone/Coastal water | place: Helgoland, sampling... | reverse complement strand
CCGTCGTGACCACCTCGTCCTGCCCGCACTGCCGCCGCGCCAAGACCGCGATGACCGCCGCGGGCATCGCGTTCGAGGAGATCGACGCGTCCTCCCCCGACGGCATCGTCCTCGACGCCGCCAGACAACTCTCCGGCATGCGCACCGTCCCGCAGGTCTTCGTCGGAGGTACGTGCTACGGAGGCGCGGACGACGTCGAGGTGGGCATCGGCAACGGGGACTTGGCGCGACAGGTGGACGACGCGGGTGCGCGCGCGAGACGTGAGGGGGATGAACCCGTTCCCGTGGCGATACGTGACGCGATACGCGACGCGAAGGCGGCGATGGACGACGCCGTGGCTTCCGACGAGGTCGCCGTCGTCGATGGAGATGACGCGTCGATCGATTCCAAACATTACGAGAAACTCGAGCGGATGTGCGAGCGGATGGCCTCGGAAATCGCGCCACGAGACGCGTGGGTGTTCGCGGGGTTTCCGGCGTGGCTACCGGTCGTGAAGGAACGCGCGGTGGTCTCCGGCGACGACATCGTGAAGTGGCTCGACGCCAACGACGACGACAACGACGAAGGCGACAGCATACAAACGGCCAGGGCCCTCATGGAAGCGGGCCTGGTGGCGAGCGTCGGTTTAAGAGGGCACGGGTTCGACGGCGCTGACGGCACCCACGCCTGGCGTACACAGCTGTTCAGGCTCTCCGACCACGCGTGCGTACCAACGCGGTGGCCGGAGCTGACCCCGGGGTGTATCAACGCGAGGCGGCGCTGGCGGGGATCGAACCGGCGACCCGCGCGTTACGTCGCCCGCGACTTGCGCGCTCGGATAACGTCCCTGTACGACGAGTTCCTCTCCCCCGACGGCACGTACGTGGACTACGCCGGGATGAAACGTTCGCCAAAGTTCGCGCAGTACGTCGACGCCGCCGCGGAGCTTCAGACGGTGGACTTGCGCTCGCTCACGCGCGATGAAAAAATCGCATTCTTCGTCAACGTGTACAACGCGATGATCGTCCACGTCACCTGCGTCGTGGGTCCACCCAGCGGCGGTTTCTTCGACAAACTCACCTTCTTTAACAGGTACAGGTACGACATCGGGGGATACGCGTGGTCGTGCGACGACATCGAGCACGGAGCGTTGAGGGGTAACCGACCGGGCGCGGCGAGCGTCGGCGCGATTCTCGGAAAACCGACGCTATCCCCCGGCCCGTTCGCTTCCGACGACCCGCGACGTGCGTTCACGATCGAGCCCATGGACCCGAGGGTACACTTCGCGCTGGTGTGCGGCGCCAAGTCGTGCCCGCCCATTCGCACGTACACCGGCGAGGGGCTCGATGCACAGCTGGACGCGGCGGCGGAGGCGTTTGTCACCGGCGACGTTGAAATCGTCGATGATTCCAATTCCACCGTGAGGTGTTCGAAGATCATCGGGGAGTGGTACGCTGAGGACTTCGGTACCGATGACGCGTCGCGCCTGAGGTGGATGTCGCGGTACCTACCGCTCGGTTCGACGAAGCGTGAGGAGGTGGATGCGATCCTCGGCGGCGGCGGTGAAGTAAAGTTGGAAACTGCGGAGTACGATTGGACACTCAACGGCGAGTATTAGTGAGTGTTGGCTAGCGTACTTGTATCGTCGTACTGTACTATGAGAGAGATGCTAGAGCTAATTGGTGTTGACGTCCGCCGCGAGTTGTAGTCCGCGTTTCGTTTTCTTAGCGACGTGCGTCCCTGTCCCTTCGTCGGCGTCGTCGGGGGTGTTTTTTTCATCTTTGGTTTTTTGTTCACCCCGTTCGCGGCGTGACTCTCTCAACTCCTCCATCCACTCCACCTCCCCGGCCGCGTACCTCTCCGCGTCCACCACCGCGGTCTCCATGTCCTCCGCCGCCGCGATGGCCTCGACCCGCCACCGTCGACCCGAGGGCGGCGGCGCGGCTTTGACGGGGGAGATGCCGGCGAGGCCGCTGCCTTGCCGACGCAGCGATGATTTTGGTTGGTTGGGAGCGACGGACGCGTCGAAGGATGCGTCGTAGACGCGCACGGCTTCACGCAGCGCCGCGGCGCCGCGGCGCATCTTGGCGACGGCGGCGTCGGCTTTGGCGATGTGCGCGTCCATCTTAGTTTGCAGCTTGGATCCGAATCCCTCGAGACGGTTCCGGGTTCCTCGATGTCTCTCTCGCTCGGCGACAACCTCCCCTCTCCGCTCGGCAACCTCCGGGGGCAACCTGATCTTCACGGCGGTTCCCCCGTCGTCCATCGCGGACATCTCCAGAAAATACTGCGAGTACCCGTCGCGGACATCTCTGAGATGCTTGCCGACGACGGCGACGTTACCGGCTGTGATGGCGCGCCGGATGAGCCGAAGGACCTCGGGCGCGTCGAGCGAGATCCCTTGGTCGTTCTCGATCTGGTCGATGACATCCTTGAGTTCGCAGTCCGCGAGCACCGCGTACCCCCCGTCGTTATTACACAACAACGCGAGCTCTGTCGTGATCTCGCAGCGCGGATTCGCCCGCCTCGCGCCCGACGCGTCGACTCGTCCGCGTACGTCGATGGAGAAGAGCGCCGTGGTGGGATCACCGTCAAGGTTATAGTTCAGTGGGGTGACGCCGCACTCGCTCCATTCGTAGCGAATCATCGGTCGCTCCTCCGCCGTCGATAGCATGGCGAGAGGCTGGATGGAGGGACGAGGTCTCTCCCGCGTCCGGGCCGGCGGAGGTGCGCGCGCCTGACACTGGCGGTCGAGGTGATGGGATGGGATGCCCGTTTTATTTTTTCTCCATTTATTAGTCCAGTCAGCACATCATCCCACAACTCACGACGCGGGACCCACGCGCGTCGACATGGCGCTCTCCGGCATTCCCTACGACGACGACAACGTGTTCAAGAAGATCATCGAGGGCACCGTGCCGAGCTACAAGATCTTCGAGACCGAGCACGCCCTGGCTTTCCTCGACGCCTTCCCCATGGTTAAAGGACACAGTTTGCTCGTACCCAAGGCGACCGGGTACGCGAGCATCATCGACATGCCCGAGGACGTCGCGGCGAACGTGCTGAAGGAGCTCCCGAGGCTGGCCCGGATCGTCAAGTCCGCCACGGGATGCGACGGGGTCAACATCGTGCAGAACAATCACGCCTGCGCGGGGCAGGTGGTGTTTCACGTCCATTTTCACGTGCTGCCCCGATGGGGTCCGGGGAACGACGGACTGGTGCGCCTGGGGAAGAGCGGGGACATGATCTCGAATGATGTCGCCACGGAGCTGCTCCAGGCCATGCACGCCACGCTGTGATAGCCTAGTATTTGTTAGCACGACAGTCGTAATCGTACACACGCGGTGAAGTAGTCCCTCTTACGCCGGAGTTAACAATTCGGCCAAGCTCGGACGAGATGGATCTCAAATCGCCAGACTGTGGCGCGCGTCAAGAGACGCGCCGCCCTCCGCCGTCGACGTCAGCATGAGCGACGAAGGGCGGATCGAGATCGTCACGTACTCCCTCGCCGAGGCGGTGCGTCTGAACCCCAACCCCAAACCCGCGACCGGACCGCACGCGCGCCCACCCGTGACCGACCCAGTCGCTTTTCATTCCGTATTCCAATTTGATGCACCCCACGGAACGCCCCGCCGTCCTCACCCGCTCGACACCGACCACCGCTGACCCACGGCACCCTTCATGACCCACGTCCGCAGTACGTGTACCAGATCCCCCCGTCCTCGACCCACCAAGGCCACCGCGCGGACTCCTGGAACGTCGACAAGTGGCTCCGCGCGGTCAAGGTGAAAGTCACCTCGCGCGGACAAAAGGGCACCATCAAGCTGGAAGACAAAGACAGCGGCGAGCTCTTCGCCGAGTGCCCGTTACCCAACGACGCCCCGGTCGCCACCGCCGTCGAGCCCGTCATCGACTCCTCCAGGTACTTCGTCCTGAGAGTCGTCGATGAAACCACCGGAAGGCACGCGTTCCTGGGGCTCGGATTCCGCGAACGGGATCACGCCTCGGACTTCAAGCTCGCCGTGCAGGAACACCAGAACGTGCGCCAACGCGAGCAAGAAGCGATGCGACGCACGGAGGAACACACGCGGTTACTCGCGGAGAAGGCGGCGGCGAACGCGGCGTTAGGTGTACTGGCAGGCGATGAACCCACGGAGCTGAACGACTACTCGCTCAAAGGGACGGTGACGGTGAACATCCCGAAGAGGATGGCGCAGGGCGCCGCGAGGTCGGGGTCGGGGTCCGAGAGGGCGACGGGGGGCGGGACGATGAGCGGTGAGAGCGGCACCTCCGGGTTTGGGGCGTTCGGTCTGGCGCCGCCGCCGACGTCCGCGGCGACGGCGGTGCCAGTGGGTGGGTTTGGCATAGCGCCGCCGCCGAGCTCAATGTCGGGCTCGTCGCCGCCGAGCGTGAGTACGGACGGGGGTGGTTCGACGATCATGCGGTCGCCGACGGCCGGCACGGGGCTCAACTCGGGGGGATGGACGGTACCGGTGGTAAATACTCCGGCGAGTACTCCTTCACAAGGCGAGGGATGGGCGAACTTCGACGAGCCGGCGAAGGGCGACGAGGATTGGGCAGACTTTCAGTCGTGACGACGTTACGACTGCGACTGCGACTACGGTGACGCGTCGATTAAGACTCTTAGTTTTATGTCTCGCTTTGAATCGATATTGAAAAGAACGCGAGGTTTTTAAAGTAAGTGCGACAAGTGTGCAAACGAAGAGACACACGCGCGGTCCGCGGTCGGCGTCGAAAAGAACCACCCGCGGAGAAGAAAGGGCTAGGAAGGCTAGTAATAATAAGCGAGCGGTAGCCGCAGCAACACCCGGCGGGTGGACGTTCATGTTGTAATAGGATGCACGTCCCCCCGTCACGTACAGGCGTTGTCGGCCGGTGTACTAAGTGATGTCTGATGCTTCAGCGGGCGATTATTAGGCCTTCGCCTTCTTCTCCTTGGCCTCGCCGATGTACTCGTCGAGATCCCAGTCGGAGTCGGTGGTGAGGTCCTGGCCCTCCGCGAGCTTGTTCGCGCGAGCCTTAGCCTTGGCCTTGATCTCCTTGCGGGAGAGCTTCTTCTTGGGTCCCTTGACCTTGACGACGTTGCCGAGGGCGTCGAGGGCATCCTCCTCGGGTTTCCACTCGACGTTCTCACCCCTGCCGGAACCCTTCTTACCTTGGCCCCACTTGTTGCCGGTGATGTACACCTTGCCGTCGCCCGGCACGTCCCAGGTCTCCTCCTTGAGGGCATCGGCAAACTCGCAGGAGTGCGTGATGAGGAGGACGCCGCCGCCGAATTCCCTGACGGCGCAGGCGAGGGCGCCGAGCGCGTCGCGGTCGAGGTAGTTCGTGGGCTCGTCCATCACCACGATGTGGGGCTGCTGCCACATGGCGGAGCCGAGCACGAGCTTAACCTTCTGGCCGCCGGAGAGACCTTTGATGCGGTTGTGGGTACCAAACTCGGCGTCGAGGCCGAAATCGATCATGTGCTTCTCGACGTTGGCCTGGGTGAGGGGGCGGGCGTAGAGACCGGCGCGGGCAGCCTCGCGCTCGTCGATGCGGATGAGGTACTTCTCGAAGCCGTACTTGAGGAGCTTCTCCTTCTCCATCCACGAGGAGGAGTCGAGGGAGAGACCCTTCCACTGAATCTCGTACTCGTACTTGGACTTCTTCTGGCGGCGGGAGAGAATCTTCTCGACGACGAGCTTGAGGATGGAGCCGTCCTCCTGGGGAACCGGGATCTTCTCCTTCATCAATCGCTCCTCCTCTTCGGTGTACTGCGCGGTCACCTTGGTGAGGTTCTCCTTGTCCTCACCCGTCTGGTAGCGCCAGCGGATGTACTCGTTAGGGGTCTTCTCGAGGTGCTGCTCGACGTGGTGAAAGGCGTGCTGCGCGACGTAGGCGTAGCGCATGTTGGGGTGCTTCCACACGGTGCCCTGGTTAACCTCAACCTCGCCGGTGAGGCACTTGATGAGGGTGGACTTACCGGCGCCGTTGGGGCCGAGGCACGCGACGCGCGAGGAGAGCGACAGCTGGATGGAGGCTCCCTGGATGATGATGCGGTCGGTGTTGGGGTAGGCGAAGTGCACGTTGTTAGCCTTGACGATGGCCTTGTCCTTGTTCTTGACACCTTCCAGGAAACCCGGGGCGGGGAAGATAAACTTGAGCTCGTCGTTGGAGAGCTCGGTGTACTTCTTAGCCGCGGGGCACTGGCGGATAAACTCGGTGAGGTTACCCTTGTACGTGACGAGCTTGCGGGTCTCGTAGTGGATGATGTGAGTGCACACGCGGTCGAGGAACCCGGCGTCGTGGGACACAATCATGGAGGAGACGGTGTTCTGGGAGCACAGGTACTCCTCGAGCCACGCGACGTTCTTCACGTCGAGATGGTTCGTGGGCTCGTCGAGGAGGAGGATATCCGCCTTCATGAGGATGGCGCGAGCGAGCGCGAGCTTCATCTTCCACCCGCCGGAGAGCGCCACGACGGGACCGTTGATCATGCGCTCGGTGAACTGGAAAGACGAGAGGGTCGCCTCGATGTCAGCCGCGGTGGTGCCGTGGCCCTTGATGACTTCGTTGTCCAGCACGAACTCGACGATGGTCATGTCGTGCTGGTCGCCTTGGATGTCGTGCTCGACGTACACGGTGCGGAGCTCCTCGGGGGGAGGGAACCCGTCAACCTGGCCGTTGTTGATCGCCTTCATCAGGGTAGACTTGCCGCAACCGTTGGGGCCGCACAAGCCGTAACGCTTACCCTTCTTCATGTGGAGGGTGGCGTTGTTGAGGAGAATGAGGGCGCCGTACGCGAGGGAGAAGTCGCACTTGCACAGATCCTCGCCTTCCTCATCCTCGACGATGAACACCTTCTTGGAAGCCTCGTACTCGGCGTGCGCGATGTCGACGAGCTTCTTGGTGGCATCCTCGGCACCCTCGAAGAAGAGCGCGAGGTACGGCGTGGCGCAGGAGTTCTTCCACGTCTCAAAGTCAAAGTTCTTGGCCAGGAGGGCGTTGGTGGAGAGGGTGCAGATGTACTCAAAGTAGGGCTTGACGTCGGCGGCGTCCACAAAGGCAGCCATGTCGGAGTCGGAGGCTCCGGAGATCTCAGTCATCATCTTGAGCATCTGCGCGCGGACGGTGGTCTCGTCGGTGCGCTTCGACTCGGAGTTCTCGTCGATGACGGCGTCGGAGGACTCACCGGCGGCGATGAGGAGCGTCTTGTACGCGCGGGTGCAAACCTGGCGGCACTCGGGGTCAGCCACCTCGTCCATCGCGCGCTTGAGCAGCGGGAGGAGCTTGGGGAGGAACGGCGCGGCGTCCATGGGATCCTCGACGAGCTTGCACATGTTGTCGATGATGACGGCGGACTTGCGCTTGATGGCGGTGATCTGCTGGAAAAAGAGACCGCGCTGGAGGAGGGGGCCCATGATGGACAGCGTGGGCGCCTCAACCTGCTGCACGAACGTCGTCGCGGCGAGCTTGTGGACGCACTCGGGAACCTCGTCAACCTTGTGGATGCACTCGATGAGCGTGGGGATGAACGGGTCGATGTCGATGTTACCGACGCACTTGCCGCACTTGGCCATGGTGGCGGTGGACGCCTCCTTGACCTCGTCCCTCATGTGCACCATCACCTGAGCCAGCTCGGGGATGATCTCGGGGAGGCACGCGGCGACAGCCTTGGGGTTGCGGTCGACAAAGTTGTCGAGGAGGGTGAGCGCCGCGGTGGTGGACTGCCAGAACTGGGACTGGAAGCCGACAAAGATGGGCTTGAGCGCGGCTCGGACGGCGAACTCGGAGAGCTTGGTGGGAAACCCCTTCATGGCGGCGTCGGCGGCTTCGCGGACATTCTTGGACTTGTTGTCACCGGCGAGGGTGATGGCCACCTCGAGGAGTTCGATGAGCATGGGCTCCTCGGCGACGCCGGCGGCGGCGACGAGCTCGGTGATCTTATCGGCGGCGGCTTTGCGGGCGTCCTCGTCCTTCTTCTTGGTCGAGTCGGCGACGACGGCGGCGATGACATCTTTGGTGATCTTGGAAGCCGCGGGGGTCTTGCACTTGGCGGGGGCCATGATTGCTGTGATGATGGCGGGGGATGGACGGACGGTCAGTTTGGAGTTGTCGTGATGAAGGCGTCGTGAATGGACGTTTTGGGGAAAGAGCGGGCGCGTGAAGGAGGTCCGCGGCTTCAACACCGCGGTGGTCGGGACGCCGCAAAAAGCAGCGGCTGGTTTTTATCCGCGGGGCTGAATGTTAGCTTTCCAGCCCGCGCGACCGCTACAGGGCGGGCGAATGGGGCGTGGCGCGTTCCGAATGCGCCGAACGGCGCGAGACGGAGGCGAGGCGGGACGCGCGGGTCGGCACGGTCGTCGCGACGCCGGACGACGCCTCGGACCTACGCGCGAACCCACGCGCTCTCGGAGAGAAAAAAGTATATTTCACCCGTCAAGCCGCCATCGGAGGCGACCGCCGGAGAACGCGCGCGCGACGCGACGTTCCCGCGCGGGTACCCGCGAATGCGCGCGAATCGTGTGAACGACATCATCGACGCATCAATCGCGTCGAGTTCCGTCGTTTATACACGTCGGCACGCGCCCAATCGCGCGCGGTCCGCGGTCGTCGCTTCATAGTAACGGATTGCGGCGGTGGGTCGGTTTTCGCGAAGGCGCGCCGGAAAACGCGCGTCGCGACCGCCCCGCCGCCCGAAAACCGGGCGCGATGTGTCAATCGACTCACCTGTCGGCTGTTCTTGTCGGCAGCGCTTGGCGCTTAAGGGGGGAAGGTGGATTTGTGTGCGGGAAAGTGAGTTCACATGGGCCGGCTCGGTCCTCAAACGCTGGGCGACAGAAAAACAAAGAGCCTTCTCGACCCTTGAATCGCACGCCCGCGACTTCTCCGCCGTCAAATCGTCCCAAATCGACCTTGGCGCCAAAAATCGACGGCGGAGAGCGATCACCGGTGTGAACCTGAGTCACAGACCGTGAAGTTTCCCATTGACTTTCAAAACGGATAGCTCTATGCGCATTTCAGTGTCACGCACGGAAAAAAAATCAAGTCCACACAGACGAAGAGACGCGAGCACCATTGACCCACCCTCAAATGAAATTACTCGCCTCTGACCAGTCCACACGCTCGGGTCGATTGACTCGTCGTTTTGGGTTCTCTTTCGCCCGCTGAAAAAAAATCTCGCCGAGTGTGAAAATATCAAGCCCCTGCAGTGCAGTGTCACAGAGCCGAGAATGGAACCCTCGAGATGACGTATTAACATCGGGGCGACGCGCACTTTGGTACGCGCGCGTCGGGTGTGAAGACGCGTTCGTTTGCGCCACCAACGACGCGGATCGTAACCGCGTGTGTTTGGCCACCACTTGCACGGCCCCGAACCCGGAGGAAGGTTCACGCTCGCGAGGCGTCGGTGAAGGGACGTTGAAAGGGCGCGTTCGTTTGTAAAACCGCCCAGGTTAATTGTAGAAGGGGGAGCAGAGAGGGATGTTCGCGGCGTTAGTCAGACGAGGCGTCGGCGCGGTGGCGCGCGACCGCACCGCGACCGCGTCGATCTTCGACATCTCCCGCGTCGTCACCACCGGCGCGTCCAACCCCACGCACGCCGCCGCCGCCCCGGCCGCGAGTGCTGCCGCCAAACCGGCAAACACGCAGGAGTTTCAGATCTACCGATGGGATCCCGAATCCGGGGGCAAGCCGAGGTACCAGTCGTACAACGTGGACACCAACGCGTGCGGTCCCATGATGCTGGACGTGCTGTTCAAGATCAAGGATGAACAGGACAACTCACTCGCGTTCAGACGATCGTGCCGCGAAGGCATCTGCGGGTCTTGCGCCATGAACATCAACGGCGTCAACACCCTCGCGTGCCTCTCCAAGGTTGACAAAACAACGTCCGGGTCGCAGAAGATCGCGCCGCTGCCGCACATGTTCGTGGTACGGGACCTGGTGGTGGACATGGCCAACTTTTACTCGCAGTACAAGAGCGTCGAACCGTACTTGAAGGTTAAGAGCGGAGATCTGAAGCAAGGGATCGAGCACATCCAGTCAAAGGAGGAACGCGCCAAGCTGGACGGTTTGTACGAGTGCATCCTGTGCGCGTGCTGCTCCACGTCGTGCCCTTCGTACTGGTGGAACCAGGACCAGTACCTCGGACCCGCGGTGCTGATGCAGGCGTACAGGTGGATCATAGACTCCCGGGACGAGTTCACGGAGGAGCGGCTGGATCAGGTGAACGACGCCATGAAGCTCTTCCGGTGTCACACCATCATGAACTGCAGCAAGGTGTGCCCCAAGGGTTTGAACCCCGCCAAGGCGATCGCCAAGGTCAAGACCATGGTTCACTGATTGTACAATCCAAAGCAAAGGGGGGATTCGTGACGCGCCCCCGTCGAGTAAATCATTTTTTAGTACCAGTAAAGTTCTCTCTTTCACAAACGGTTCAACACTCTCTTCTCTACTACGGTCAGACGGGACACGCAACACGACACGCAACACGACACTCGCGTTCACTTCTTGCTGAAGAAGTCCTTGTCGCGGTCCTGCATCTCCGCCGCCGCGTCCGCGCCGCCCTTCATGCCGAACGTCACGAAGGCCAGGAAGCCGCCACCGATGAGGAGGGCGGAACCGATGAGCGCGAAGGGTGGCGCGGAGACCTGGCCGCACGTTCCGTTGACGCCGCACCCGTCCACGAGCTCGTTCGCGTTGGCCGCGAGCTGGAAGAGCGCGTCGTTGACCGCCACGGGATCCATCAGGGACGCGCGGGGTGTCGTGGAGATTCTACCGCGGCCATTGTGGATAGTACCGTGGTGGACCGGGCGCGTCGCGACGAGCGGGGCGCGGGATGCGACGCGGGCGCGGGAGGACGTGACCACGCGCGCGGGTACCGCGGCGATGGGGGCGAGCGCGAATGGCATCTTTCGAGGTCGGGGCGCGCGTCGCACGTTGTGGCTAAGGTCGCATTCGTAGGTTCTCGGTGCGAGTTGGTGCTGACGAGGAAATGCCGGCCGGGAAAACTTTTTGTTGCAACCGACTGTCGTTTGAGAACTCTATGGGAGAGTTAGACCCTAGTTTCTTGAGTCATGGAGCGTCGATTCAGTTGAAAAACAGCGTCGAAACGGCACGGCATTTCTCGGTCTCGGACGGGGCGTTAATATCATCGGATCGCGCGGTAGTTCGCTCGCCACTCACCGTCGACACACGCATGCGACACCAGAGAGACACCGGGTATAAGAACATGCTCGCGCCAGTCCGGGACCCGACGCACCACGACGTCGTCAAAGCACACCGCGGACGCCAGGTGCGTCACCCGCGGTCGCCATCCCATCCCGAGAAAAAAAGAAGCAAATGCGGATGTCAAACACGCCGCAGTCAAACGACGCCCGCTCCTTACCTACCGCGTCCCTCTCCACAGTCCCCGCAGGTTCAAGCGCGGTCGTCTCCGTCGCCGCCGCGGTCGCCGTCGCCTCCCCCGGCCCCGTCCACGAGGCCCCACAGCCCCGTCGACCGCGACGAGGACAACGATCGGACGTTGGCACACTCCTCCGACTCCGACGACCGAGAATACGACGACGACACAAAACCCAGCATCGTGGATGACCTCGCGTGGGGACGGTGCGTAGGCGCGGGGACGTTCGGCCGCGTCTCATTCGCAACCCACCTCCCGACCGGCACCCCGTGCGCGGTGAAGACCTTGCGCAAGTCCGAGATCCTACGGACCGGCCAGCTGGACCACGTCCGGTCGGAAAAAGCAGTCTTGGAGGCCATCGATCATCCACTCATCGTTCGACTCCTCGGCGCGGCGCAAGACACGGATTGCATCCACCTCGTCATGGAGTTCGCGGGAGGCGGGGAGATGTTCGGACACCTCCGAAGGGAAGGCCGGTTCAGTGAGAGCCGCGCGCGGTTCTACGCGTCAGAGATTGCGTGCGCGATAAGCCACCTGCACCGCCGCGGTGTCGCGTACCGAGACTTGAAGCCCGAAAACGGTAAGAGTTTATTTTAGTTTACGTATGGGCAATTAGTATACTGAGTCCTGTGTTTTGTGTTCAACTCTTATTAACTACAGTGCTG
>Ga0209425_10005764_pt1 | contig 12065 bp, 6 predicted proteins | sample COG_05_FD_184749 | JGI IMG/M metagenome (GOLD analysis project Ga0209425, IMG submission 184749) | Pelagic Microbial community sample from North Sea - COGITO 998_met_05 (SPAdes) (version 2) | ecosystem: Environmental > Aquatic > Marine > Neritic zone/Coastal water | place: Helgoland, sampling... | reverse complement strand
TGAGGAAGTCCCCGAAGGAAGAATCGGTCGGAATACCCGGCCATTGCTGGAGAGCGTATGCTTGGCCAATCGTGGTTACAAACCATTGCGGAGATGAGCGATTGGCATCGGTTTGAGAGTACGATGGAGCGATTGAGTTGTATTCTTCCCAGTTGGTCATACCGTCGTTATCAGCATCACCCCAACGGTCGGATGCATCCATTGGATTGAGGGTCCATTCATCCTCAAGCAAGTCCCATCGTGCAAACCAAATCTCCCATCCGTCGGGCATACCGTCGTCGTCTGAATCTGCGTTCAGTGGGTCAGCCGCACCGATGCTGTAACTTGATAGCCCAACAGAAAGTGCTCCTGATGCACGTTCACCAAAGTTAGCCTCAGGTATTCCATATTCTGAGATGTTTTGGAAGAGATTGGTGGTGAATCCATCGGGCAACTCAACACCATCAAGCGTCTGGTTGCCGTTAAAGAGATCGCTGCGTATGTGGTATTCGAGATAGTTCACAAAGGCTTCATCGGACGAAATGATTCCGTCTCTGTTGATATCGTATCCGTCACCATCCGGATTTTCATACGCATCCGAACCGTTGAGTGGATTCACACCCTTGCGTGAAGGGTCCCAATTGCACAACCCTTTGGATTCCCATCCGTCGGGCAGTGAATCCCCGTCCGAATCAACCGCATTGGGGTCTGCCACAGACCAGTTAGCCACGGCCTCGGGAGATTCTCCGTAGTCGGCCAGTAAGTCACCGTTGAGACCAATCAGTCGCACGATTGACCATTGGTATTCGCAAAGATTCGGCAATCCATCCCCGTCAGCATCCCATTCAGCATCATCAGCTCGAAGGGGATCTAAACTCCAATTATTGCCGCCGGTGAAGGTTGCACCTACCCATCGGCGGTGTTCAATTTCCCATCCATCGGGCATACCGTCACCGTCAGAATCGGGGTTGGTCGGGTCGGTATTGCGATCGATGTTGGCGTATTGCAGGTAGGTATCATTGGCAGCAAGGCCGGCGGCATCGTTGCACAGGTATACGAGTTGGACGTCATAATGACACCATAAATTGGATTCCTCAAAGAAGAAGCCGAAGTATTCTGCTCCGTCTCCCAATCCGTCGCCGTCGGTGTCACCCTCTCTGGGGTCGGTTGAATTGTAGCCCTCAGGCGTTGATTGGACATATCGGAACTCATCAAGATTGGTCCATAACCGTTCAAGGTTCATATCACCAGACTGGTCAAGGTCAAGCCCGTCACCGTCTATGTCGTAGAGTGCATCCCAAGGGTCTGTTGGGTCGAGCCCGTGAATGACTTCCCAGCCATCGGGCATGCCGTCAGAATCCGAGTCATTAGCCCCTGGGTCAATGAGTTGCAAGTTTGCATATTGACCCGGTGACGCTCCTGCAAAGAGAGTCATATTACCGCCAACAAGCATGGTCGTGATGGCGGAAATTTCTCCCGGTATTCGAGTCTGGTCTTGAAGACCGTAAACGGCAGTATAATCGCCAGCAATCGCCCACAGGCCCCAATCAGAACCGATGAGTAATTCATCGCCAGTGGCATGGATTGATTGAATGCTATTGGTTTGTTTGGATAACTTTCCGTCAACGCCTGGGTGCAACAAAAGCCCACTGTGTTCAATTGAATCCTCAACAAGATTCAGTTTATGCAATCCGGCTGGTGTTCCAAACCACAAGGATTGGGAGTTGCTCGAAAGAGGCCCGTCAAGAAGGATATCTCGGACTTCTGCAGGATTGCCAACGGTGCCGAGTGGCAGGCTGCGCAATTCATCAACATCAGGGGAAATACCCGTTGATTCTTGTGTGTAAAAGAAACGCCATTGTCCTGCAACCTCATCTCGCGCTGATGCTGTTTCAACCGTCATGAGGCCACGGTCGGTACCGACGAAGAGAACCAGCGTGGAGCCCCCGACCGAACCGTGCTGAATGGAGGTGACCGATGCATTGGCGAATTCAAGACCAGCACGCAAACCTTGTCCGAGTGCATATGTTTCGCTGATGGTTCCAACCGATGAAATATCAATAATACCGCCAGTACCGGCATGACCTAAACCGATGACCTGATCGTTTCCATCCGTTCCTTCAAGGAGTGCTAAGGCGTGAATCTCGCCAACCATACTCCAATCCCACGTGCTGAGGGAACCGAGCGTGCCATCAGCCAACAATGGCGCTAGAGCAAATCCGGCAGTGGTTGCAAGAGCGAGCGAATAGGGAACCCCGTTTGAGCGTATGAGCAATCCATCATGGATTTCAACACCCTGAGGCATCCATTGGTGGTATTGCGTTGAATCGTCAAGATTGAGAATTGATATGCCGTATTTTGTCATGGTGTAGAGGTTCCCCTCGTACTGGTCAAGAGCTCGGATATCATGGTGCATGACGGCCAATTCCTCTCCGGTCACATCATACACCAGCGGCATCACAGAATATTCAGAGTCGTCACCCAATTGGGTAAACTTCAACCCAGGATAAATCGTATTGCCGTTATCAAAATGAACGCCATATTCTTGCAGGGTTGAGAGAGCTTCCCCAAACTCCATCGCCGTTTGGGTTCTGGCGAGATCGGCTGAAATCCCGCCATCTCGATTTGTATCCCAACCGTCTTGGTCTGGGTCTGCAAGAGCGTTGCTGCGGTTTAACGGGTCAAGGCCAAAGTGAACTTCCCAGCCGTCGGGCATTCCGTCACCAAAGGACGGATAGAGGGGGCGGACTGAAAATCCGTCCCAGTAATAGCGGTCTGAATCGTCGAGAAGCGGGTCGGTTCCAAGCCACATATCTTCTCCGACTGGAGCGGTAGAGTTCGTGGTACAGGCCGGCAAAAGGTTGTGGAATGATGCATTACTCCCTGATTGTATGTACGGCCAACTCTTCAAGATTGACCCCTCGGGAAGCGTAGCATGACACCATAATCCATCAAGTTCCGTTGTAAAATTTGATGGCGAGCCAAATGCGTATTCTTCTGGTGCCGTGTAGCGTTCAGATTCACTCATCTCTCCGTTTCGGTCGACGTCAAAGCCATCATTGTCTCCATCAAGAGTGAAGTCACTGTTGTTGAGGGGGTCGAAGGAACCGCAGTTATACCGCAGAGCAGATGAATCAAAACCACCAGTGCGCAAGCACATGTAGGCCTCATACCCGTCCGGCATTCCATCACCATCGGTGTCGGAAAGACGGGGATCAAGATAGATTCGGTCGTTATTTTCATCGAGTTGTCCTGTGAGCCCACGAGGGAAACCCGGCGCAGTACAGTTCGCAGGATAGGGCCAGCAAAACTCCTCGGTCGCATTTAATCCATCACGGTCGAAATCAGTGGTGGCATCGGATGCGTTGTTTTTGTCGAGCCCTTGAACAAAGACGTCACGGCCGTCTACTGAAGTCCAGTTCATCCATTCTTCAAAGAGCGTTTCGTGTACGTCAGGAATCATATCCCCGTCGGTGTCGGTGTTTGGGGGAGGAGTTTGTGTGGTGTCATCGGGGTGGATGTTCGCCACGTTTGAGATGGCAGGAAATTGGGACATAAAGAGAAGACTTGAGATGACCGCTATGGTCGTCAACAGTGTGGTTTGACTCCTTCGCATATTACCGCCCCACGCGTAGCCTCCGCTTCGCCCTAAGAATACCTTGGAAAGGTTGCTTATGAGGCTGATGGAACAATGTTCATACATTGCGCACTTCCCTAACTTTCAAATCATGCCAAAACACCATGATAATGCGATACCGAAGCGGTGTGTTCAAGTCCTTCCCGCGACGGGTCACCATCGTTCACATGACGATGACCATCACGCACTTGGGAACAGGTAGTAGAGGAAACTCTACCCTGTTGGAAACCCCGAATGCAAAAGTGCTCGTCGATCAGGGATTCAGTGGTGTTCAACTCAAGAAACGTTTGGCGAGACTAAACATTGAACCAGAAGACATTGATTGTGTCATCATCTCACATCACCATGGCGACCATGGAGGAGGTGCATCCGTTGTCCAGTCAAAATGGAACATTCCCGTCTTGGCCAATGAACGCACTGCACTTGAACTCGGCCTTGACCCCGAACTTACGAACTATTTTGATTCACTTGACCTGGTGAAAATCGGTGACGACCTCACGCTTCTTCCCGTGCCTGTACCGCATGACGGCTCGGACAATGTGGCATTCATTGCCAGCCATGGAGGAGAACGTGCAGCCATCATCACCGATTTGGGCTCATGGACGGATGAGCTCATCGCCCACGTCCGAGGCTGTGAGCATATTTCGATCGAATCGAATTACGACCATCATCGCTTGGTTTCAGGACCTTATCCCTATTCCCTCAAAGACCGCATTACGGGCAGAGGAGGCCACCTTTCCAACGACCAAACCGGCCAATTCCTTGCCGAAGTTTGCACTGAAGCAACACGAACCATCACCCTTACCCACCTCAGCGAGAAAAACAACATGCCCCATATTGCTGAATCAACGGTTCTGTATTATATCGATGAAATCTTTAGCGGAGACCTCAAAATATCATTGCAGGATGGTCCCGAATTCTCCCATTATATCGGTGAAGTCACGGCTGAGGTAGAAACCGAAAAAAAGACCGTCAAATAAGCCATCATAGCCAAAACAAGGTCAATGGCTAAATGATACCGCATCGTGACATGGAGCGTGAACCACCACGCCGACGTCATAACACGACGCCAGTCCAAGCAGGACGAGCGTGCAGTGAGTGAAGTTCTGGGCGTCGTCATGCTCTTGGCCATGGTGATTACCATCATGGGCGGAGTGTGGATTTTCCTCAATCCATACCTTTCGGATTTTGAAGACAACACCAATTGGAACTCGGCCAGTGGTATCGCAGACCGTATTGAAGATCGTGTAGAAGTTGCTGGCAATGCTCCCGACGGCACAGGCTTTCGTAATACACTCGCCATGCAATCCACCTCCATACGCTCCGTTCAAAACGTGGAACATTGGCACATAGCTTCCGATTTCACGCCCACTGAGAGCGTCACGCTTCGTACCGTTAATGGCACAACCATCGCCGTTTTATCTGCCAATGAAAGTGCCCGTAGCATCAAGATTCAATCGGAAGACAATGAGTTTACATCATCGCTAACCGCAAGCCATCAGGAAGTATTTGTGACGCACAACATCAGCAAAAGTCACTGGATGATGGTCAGCGTCTATGGAGAACAAGGACAACTCCTTCACCGCAGTTTTGACATCACCTTGTCTGGACTTCAAATTCAAACATCATTGGGTCAGGGAGAACACCAAATCGTCCTGATGAACAACGCCCGTGCAGAACGCTTCCCCAACGGGGCGTGGGATGTCACTACCATGCCGATGATCCAATTTGACCGAATGGCGAACGATGAATTACGACTTTCCCTTCTCCTTACAGACATCGTCTCAAACGGTTCAATTGGAACGGGAAGTAACATTGGAATGGAATTCATTTCACAGGGACCCATGACCTTGTTCACTGGACCTTCGTACAACGTTCGATTCCATGTCACGAATGTCCTGCACGATGTCATTACACCCCAGTACCATGACACATGGCTGTCGGATTACACCATCCAACGCTCTGCGGGAACCCTTGACACCTTCATTGGATTTGCACCCTACCAACGAGCCAGTGGTGCTGACGGATTCAGCATCTCCTCGCAAGACCTACCACTGTACTTTGAGGTCGATTTGCAACGTATTGAGGTGAGCCGTTGAAATTCAATTTACAACGTGATGAAGAGGCCGTTTCGGCAGCTGTTGCTACCGTTCTCCTCTTTGGAGGCGTCCTCTCCATCATCGGCTTGATGATGATTTCAATGATGCCGGTTATCGAAGAAATGGAAGGCTCTGTTGAACGCCACGATATGGCATCACAAATGACACTCCTCGCACACGAGACTGCTGAATTAAGCGAGCGAGGAATGCCAGGTGATTCCACTCATAGCACTCTCATACCAGTCGATGGAAACCTCGTGTGGGACAGCCTTCGAGGCGGCATGTGGTACTCTGCTACTTGGGAAGAAGCTATGTCACTTCGGGCACGCGGCGCACTAGATTTTGACGACACACTTGAGATTCGACACCCCGAAAGCCTGGTGTCATCCGTGTGTATAACCGACCTACGTCTCGGCCCGGACCGACCTTACTACTACACGCTTGACCCCGCATTTGACGCCGCCACAGTTACCGTCACACCCGGCCTTGCTATGCCCCTTGGCCCAATCGCCCTGACGCTGACTGAGAACGGAACAGAAGTGAGTACAACGCAATTGCGCGTGGATGAAATGGTCACACTCAACCTAAGTGCACTTGGAGAGACTGTACTTGCGTCAAGCCATCCTTTGAACGTCATTGGATTGCGGGGTGATTCAGGTGCCACCTACATGTTGCCCAACGACCCAGAACCCGCTGACAAACGCGGACAAGCATGGTCAATACCGCTCCAGCCAGGTCCAACAACACTCCACATCATCAGCGATGTTGCCAATCAAATCCATCTCACCATCAACGGAGAGACATCGATTCATTACGCCTACTCGAGCAACTTGTCACGCACAGCGGTTACCTCAACACTTGAGGTCAACCTTTCACAAGCAGCGGTTGCTCACATCACGGCCAGTACCCCATCTCGAATGTTGGTCATCGCAGGCAGCGGAGATGAGGCTGGCCTAACGGCATGGCCCTCAGACACCGGTGCCTACTTGGGCCAAAGGTTCCAACCACCCAACGTGAACGGCTTGCTTCGTCTATCAAACCCAGGTGAACAAATCATCACCATCACATGGCGAGGTGGTGGGATTTCAGTGCAGCCAGGTGGCATTGAAGATGTCCGATGGCCACCAAGCGGCGTTGAAGGTTCACCTACCTTGGACGGCGATGGAGCATTTTTCGTGACGTGGTCGGTGGGTCATGAAAGCAACCTTACCGATGCTGTGAACGGCCATATGTGGATTGCGGCTGACGATACTGGAGCATTGTCAGGAGGGGCATACACCTATCACAACAGCAACAACACCACAGCTGAACATCTCCGTCTCCAACTGGCTGGTTATACTTCCTCATGGAATGCAAGTGGTGCAGCCAACCAAACGGGCACGTTCCTCGATGCCAATAACGACGCTACCCTTTCCCTCAACAGTGGCCTCACCACCGTCACTGTTGAACAAGACCATCCCATTCGAATCATGCGTCTGAGCGGCGAGGATGGTATGCAGCATCTTGGGCATGATGGTGCCCAACGCTGCACACAAGTCAACACACAAGCCAGCGGTTGGATCACCACAGACCTACCATGGGAACGCATGGGTGGACGAGGTGAGGTCGACATCAAGGAAGCATGGATTGAAGGTCGCCATCCCGCAAGTTTGAGCATTGATGTTCTGGGCGATAATGGCGAAAGTGACCACGCTACTATTGGAACTGTATGGGCCTTCCATTTGTCGCGATTGTCGTACCAATTTTCCTCCTCCGTAGACGGGATGGAAGTAGCCTACAGCGGAGGAGCAGTGCTCACGAATCATCCTGAATTCAGACCCTATGTCGTCACACCGCCTTCCGACCGGGGCGGACCAGGTCCACGGTTCGCAGCCACGATACCCTCCATGCACCCCACCGCCGACAGCATGACCGGTGCGGGTGAACTCGAACTCGACATTGAACTCATGCAGCGCACATCGCTCGCCTCTACACCTGCTTACGAGGTGCGACGTGGTTGGGCGGAACCCTATGGAACCGCCATCGCTGATGAAGCAGGTATCGGATTGGAAGCGAGTGAAGATTGGACGGTCTACCCTGGCCGATTGGATTTACTCACTGATTACGTCGGATGGGTCCCTGACCCGTCATATGGAACCTCTGAGGCAGTCTGGCACACCAACGGAGAAGTCATTGAATTCACGCTCCAAATGGCATCGCTTGATGTTCACTCAAGGGAGGTGCTCGTCTGAAGTTCCTGCAACTCTCAAAAGACACCAGGGCAGCCGCTACTGAACTGGGCTACATTTTCACCTTCCTTCTCGGCGTCCTTTTGATGACGATGTTCAGCGTTTGGGCGTGGGACATTGAAACAAATACGCGTCTAAGGTGGAATGAAGAAGCCATCCAAGCCAATATGGACGACATTGCAGCAGCCGTTGAGCGTGCTGATGAAGCCAGTCGAATAGGAAATGTCAGTTATGCCGAAGAAATATCGTGGCGACCAACAGAAGCCGATGAGTCGCTCTTTACCATTGAACTAACCGATACCGCGTTGATTCTCAACGACGAGGGTGGACCACTCGACATGCGAGTAGCCCTTTCAGGTACGGGGGCTGGCACGCATGAAGGCGTTGTCCCACTTGCAGGCGTTGACCGAATTTGGGTCGTCCACGAAGATGGAGTGACCTTCCTCTCACTCGATAGACCGCAGGCCGTTCAGTAATTCAACGACCCATGACTGCTCGGTGAACCATTGTTTGAACTTCCTTCATACGAGTTCGGGCACCAAGTTCTCTGAACACAGTAAGAGCACGTTGTAGGTATTCCATCCTACGTAGTCGGTCTGGAGTGACACCACCCAATCGAGTTAACAATTCTCCTATTTGCATACGAAGATCGTTGTTTTCTGCGACGACCAATGCTTCCCGGTAATGTTCCATGGCTTCTTCGGTCCGTCCAGCATCATGTAGGACTTCTCCAAAGAGGATGGTGATTTCGACGAGGGCTTGTGGGTCTCCAGCCTCGTTCATGGCTTCCAAGGCTTCGTAGTAGTGGAAAAGGGCAAGTTCAGACTGGTCGACTCGTGAATAATATCGTCCCAAAACGGCCTGAGCACGAGCGTGTAGGGCGGAGTCCCCCAATTCGGAGGTTCGCTCGTGTGATGCCATGGCGTGTTCACGGGCACGGTCAACTTCACCCAAGTCAATGAGGGCTCGAGCGAGTGTAATTTGACTGTTCAGAAGTTCATCATCTTGTGAACCTTTGAGGATGGCTTCAACTTCACCATAGGCCTCGAGGGCTTTACTTCGTTCGTTCTTTCGACGCAATAAATAACCGATGTTGTTGTATGTTCGAGCAGCCCAACGAGCATGGCCGAGTGCGATATAGTGGTTGAGTGCTTCTTTGTGGCGCTTGAGAGCCGTATCGCTATTGCCGTGCTTGCGACTCACGTCAGCAAGAGCCGAGAGGATTTCAGCCTGAACCAAAACATCTGACTTTTTCTTGGCCAAAGCAAGCGCTTCATTCAGGACACCCTCTGCTTCATCAAGTCGTCCGAGAAGTGCGAGCATCTCCCCTCGTAATTGAGACAAGGATACCATGACGTCATGGGCGAGTGTCGTCGTATCGATCTGTTCAACCAGGCCAAGTAATTCCAGATGACCCTGAGAAACGAGTTGACGCCCTTCCTTAACAATCAGGTCGGAGGCTGCGTCAAATTGTTTTGCCTGTATGGAATGGTAAATCAATTCGATGAGAATGTCATGGCTCGGAGATTGTTTATCGTACCATTCAACACATTTGCCGTGAAATTCTTCCCGAAGAGCGGGAGACAAACTTCGCAGCAAAAACTCTCGAATCAAATCGTGAACGTCGTAGGTTTCAGTATCGGCTTGTCGAGCTAATCCAGATTCAACCAATTCATCAAGTTCATCGGTGTCAAGGCTCTGCTGTGCCAATGCTTCAAGCATAACCGGTTCACGGTAAATGGAGAGAGCGGAAAGAACACGCTTTTGCTCTGCGGTTAATTTCGAGAAAATCTCGACCGTCACGTAATTCTCAAGCGTTTCGTGGAAGGCACCGGCCGAAGCACCGCGATTAATGAGTTCAAGCACCAAGGGGTGGCCTCTGGAGAGGCCGTGAATGTGAAGCCATTGTTCATCGCCTAGTTCGCCAAAACTGCTCAAAAGTTTCCGGCCTGAATCCGGGTCGAGACCATCGAGAGGCAGGACCAAACTAGCGATCCGACCTTCGGCGTCCTTGGTCGGAACAACCGGCTTGAAGGAACGAGAAAACATCACCAAACCAATTTTTTCCTCACTGCCCAATAAGGCAAGGGACATCGCTTGGAAGGTTTGGTGGAGGACAAGATCAGACACCTTGTGGAAATCGTCGATCACAATCAGCGAAGGTGAACCTTCGAGTGCTTCGATGAGAAGGCGTGCTGCGTCAGCAGGTTGAGGTATCGGGGTGGCAGCAAGATAGGTGGTGAAATCTGAATTCCCCATGCTGGAAAGCCAATCTGCAATGGATTCGAAGAATGACCGAGAACCTTCCCAATCTTGACAACGATGATACAAAAGATTGCGTCGATGCATAAAGCGTTCAATGAGTTTGGAAGCCACGGTCGTTTTTCCGATTCCTGCAATACCGGGTATGAGAAGGGTTGTTGCTCTCGCTTCAAGTAAATTCACCATGTTGTCCAATTCGGTTTCTCTTCCGTAAAAGTGACGCAGGCGAGGTAAATCCGCAAGTGAAGTGACGAGTTGCTTCTCGATATGCTTCGAAAGGTCACGCTCCACTAAATCTGCGGAGAGCGTACGTAAATCCAAACATCCGTGTTCGTCAAGATAACGGAGGATGTCAACCGGTCTCATTTCAAAAGGTAAAACCGACTTTGCGCCGCCCAAGGTCGTGTCGATGGGAGGTTGGTCATCAAGAATGCAACGAACTGGGTATTCCGACAAGCGCCCCCATGTATCGCCCGCAAGTATGGTACCACTATCGGTTAGGAAGTAGGCTTTACGTTTCCTCGATACACCTTTGACGTGAGCCTGACGCTCAACGAGGATGCCATCATCTTTCAAACCTGCAATCGCACGAGGGACGTTGGAACGAGCGATGGCGACTGCATTGGCGATTCCCATTTGAGACAATGCGAAGGGTACTTCGATGCTCTCAATGAAATCCGAGTAGTCAAGCAAATGCAACAGGATCCTCTCTTGCACACCCGGCTTAGGTTGAACCGCCATTGAATGAGCCTCAGGGGTGACCTTCACTGTTCAGGTTGGTAATTGGGGTCTGGCACCCATTGGTTCGTGGCTTGGTCCCACAACCAACCGGGATGCTGAGCAGCAGGCGCTGCAGCAGCATCTTGCTGAACCTGACTCACCTGTGTTTCTTGAACTGGGATAGCAGGAGTCTGCTTTGCCTTTGCCCATGCATACGGGTCTTCGTCTTCCACTGAATCATCGCTGGTCAAGTCATCTTCATCGGGAACTTCTTCAAATTCGATGAAGAAGAATGCCCCTACGGCAAGGAGAACAAGAACTGCAAGCACAATGAGAATGATTCCAAGCATTCCTGAGTCGCCGTCATCTGCACCTGCCACCTTGATTGAGAATTCAGCATCCTCGGTTTGTCCTGCGAAACTGAAGGTCTGACCGTCCATCTCAAAGATGACTGCGGATGTACCTTCAATTCCAAGTTGGCTGCTTGTCAAGTCCATTGACCATGTACCATCAGCGAGGACACGTGTTGAATTCAACTTGGATTTCCCTTCTGCAAAGCGAATGATTACTTCGCTTCCTGGAAGGCCTTCCCCTTGGAAGGTTGCAGGGTCACTCACCGTAATTGAACCCGTATCGACGCGTTCTGCACTAAAGGCAACAGCACGGACAAGGAAATTGACCTGAAGGGAGTAGACCTTGGATTCTTGGTCATCTTCCGCATAAAACATCACTCCATTGAGCGACCAGTCTGGTATGCTGCTGGTGGTCTGAGCCATGTAGTCCATTGGATCGTAGGTGGCTACTCCAGTAACTCGGTTGATTCGCAGGTAAAAACCGTAGAAATCATCCTCAAGCGTACTTTCATCGTTGAAAACGTCAAATTCGAGGTCGTTAGACGGAACACCAGTGCCATCGGGGTCGGAGAAGAACTTGGACAAATCGATTTTTGCGCCGCCGCCACATCGGTTAACGGAGTTTGACTTCGTATCACAGAAAATAGTCACCGTTCCAGCCCATCCTGTTTCATTGAACACAGGGTCGAGGTTCGCTGCATCCGGGGGGTTGTTGATGGTCATACGCCATACGGTAGCAGTGGAGTAATCTTCGCCATCGTACGCCCTTACGGTCACTTCGTAGACT
>Ga0209425_10005756_pt1 | contig 12080 bp, 13 predicted proteins | sample COG_05_FD_184749 | JGI IMG/M metagenome (GOLD analysis project Ga0209425, IMG submission 184749) | Pelagic Microbial community sample from North Sea - COGITO 998_met_05 (SPAdes) (version 2) | ecosystem: Environmental > Aquatic > Marine > Neritic zone/Coastal water | place: Helgoland, sampling... | reverse complement strand
CTTAAATTCACCTCGGGAATTGGTGAAACCGTTTTGCGTCTCAGTTCGGTAGCCGATATTGATAACCGGGCTATCAATAAAGACACCTGTGGAGGCAGGGTTTGCGCTGCCGCCACCGCCTCCGCCGCAGCTGGATAGAAAAAGAAAAGAGCTAATAAGCCAAACAAACTTCTTACACATCGTATTACATCCTGTAAACGTTAAATTAATTCCCTTTACGTAACTACTAACTGGCCATTTAAACTAATAGCAATTAATCGCTCGCCAACCCAGTTGATCTAGTTATTCTCGATTATTGAACTGTTGGGAATACTTCTAAAATGCCCAGCCAATATAAAAACATAAAAAATTCAAGAAGAATAAATAAAATTGCATTAATCAAAAAGGTCTCGCGCTCTGTTACCTTTCCGGCAAGCAGATCGCTTTTTAATTTATTTATATTCCATAGATACATCGAAAAATCCCTTTTTGATGGTAATTTAAATGACCCAAGAATAGACTGAAAACTCTGTCTCAGGGCCAAACTCGGTTATCCCTATAGCCATTCCCCCTGTAAAAGTACGATACTGAGTGGTTACCAACCAACTGACTCCCCTTATAAACATCTATACGCAGCTCCCGCCTGTTGCTTTTGTCAGTCAGCTCCAGACAATGCGACTCAGACGGCCCTAAAACGAGAAAATAGAGATAGTAATCACTCCGCTCTAAGATTCCTGATGACCGCTTATAACTTTTCACCGCGCAACCAAGGAGATTGGTTTTAAACGTATGTTCCTTGCCAAACACACCAATATGTAGATTAGGGTTAACCTGCTCCGCCTCAGTGTCCAGAACAAACATCAGTGCATATCCGTCTGTCTTGATTTCATACCTAGTTGGGTAATTTTTCACGAGAAATAAGTCATCGTGATCAAGTTCGTCAAACTCAATCACATTTAGTTCGTCGCCCTCTGAATCAAGGGCGACATAATAAAAAGGAGCTAGCTCGGAAACGTACCAAGCCATATAAAGGCCTACAGGCGCTAATGTAATTACTAACATCAGCGCGCATGCCCATTTGCAGAACGATTTTGTGAAGATTGAACTCATTGGCTACTCCCCAAATTCAACTCTAAAATCTATCCTTAGACTAAAATTTTTCGCTAGGGACTGGCTTTTGTACACCAGGATAGCGATCTGCATCAGTTAAAGGATGTTGTATCCCGAATGCACCAGGGAGAGCCACTATATTGCCACTTCTGAACTTAATTAGCCCAGTCGCATAACTGTTTGAATTGTACCCAGTACAAGAACCAAATAATGACTCACTGCGTTCAGGGAATAAACAGTATGTAAGATCATTATCATAAGCATCCGCAGCTGAATCTAAGCTATTCCAAAATAAAAAAGAATCTGAGTACACAAAAGAATCAGCATGGAGGGCTGAAATCAATAACAGCACCATATTGAACCTGCCCTACAATTCTTACTACTTATTTATAGAACTTATTTATTCAACATTATTCTTGATGGACTCCATATAAAGCAATTGAGATCTAATTTTTTCTACATCCGCCACTCCAGTGCATGAAGAGCCTAAGTCTCCTTCATCACCGCAAATACCGCTCAATTTATCGATCCAAAGCTCTGAACTCTTCGTTAATTTCTCAATTAATACTGGGTAGTTTGATATACTTTCTATGGTTATTGGATCAGTTAACTTAAGAACAGTCGGCCAACCTAGCTCAATTGAAGCAACAGAGTCTAGTGCAGTGTTATTGTTAAAAAAAACCAGCTCATCAATAGAATCATTGTTGATATCGCCAAATAGCGGCATGCTGATCGACTTCCCAAAAACTAACTTCGTACTAGTTTTTACATCATACAAAGTGACTTCATAGCCACTATCCGGTTCATCACCCATTGAGCTAGCAACAATCAAGAAAGGTCTCCCCGCAATATTATTGCCCAAAATCATATTTAAACCGAAAGGGGTTCGAATAGATTTATCTATCTCGGTGGTATTGCCTTTATAGGATGCACTCACGCATTGAAAATCATCCGCAATCCGACGATGTGCAGTTATGGTTAATGGCAAGCCACTAAATGTTTTCTCTAGAGTGCGATAGGCATCAAAATCAAAACCCTGACATGCTCGCTCAGAAGAAGCGTCAGAGCTAAAACAGCCATGCAGTAATATGACTATTGAGCAAAATACTATTACTTTTAAAATTCGTTTCATAAGCATCTATTGTTCAAGCGGCCAATTAAAAACTTGTGTTGGATCAAAAGGCTTACCCAGAATCTTTGTTGAAAAGTGTAAGTGTTTTTTAGAGCACGGTAGTACATTCCCCGATCTACCTACCGTTGCAATTTGGTCACCAGCCTTAACTCCATTCTGCCGACCTGTAGTGATAGTCGTGTCTAAGTGAAGATAACGACTTACAAAGCCGAACCTGCTGGTAGCCGACAGAAAGGGCTTCCATATATTCGATCTGCGCAAGTGGCTGATAAAGCCAAAATTGATCGTTTGGCTTTTCAATGGTATCGACATATTGCTGCTTTAGCTTAGTAAACAATACGGACTTGGTTTGGTCTTGGCTAAGGCCCTGCTTTATCAATGACAGATAGACTTCGTTGAGGTCATCGCTATCTGAGCCACTGTTTTTTGAGGCAGGTTCGACGGTGACGATTGGGTTGGTATCAGTTCGATTGAGCTCAGATAGGTCAGGCTTTAGGGCAAAATAATTGACGGCAAAGAAAATATTTAGGGCGATCGAAAAGATAGTGATATAGCGTGATTTTACATCCATGTGGCCTTCCCTGAGCAATACTAAGCGTCCATTATGAAAGGCGATACACCTCTCGGCTTTACACTCAATACGGGTGAGACTATTGATGCCTCAGGAGAAAGTTCTAAGAGGCCCCTCGTCGCTGCGTTTGTCACGAAGACAAAACAAGGGGCCCTCGGAGAGGCAGAAAGTCACTTTATCATCTCGACGCGTAGGGCGAGATCTCAGGTAGTTGGTACTAACCACTAATCAAACACAATCTCCGGCCCACTGCTATCGTCCAGTGCCGCCAATTGTTCAATCACCTGTCGAGCCACGGCGCCATAGCGCTGAGCTATATCACTGTCCGGTTCAGCCACAACTGAAGGCATACCCGAATCACCGCGCTCACGGATACTTCTATCGAGGGGCATGCTGCCAAGCAATTGGGTGCTGTAATCTGCGGCGACTTTTTCGCCACCGCCGCTGCCGAAGATATGGTCTTCATGGCCGCAGTTACTGCACAGGTGCACGGCCATATTTTCGACAATGCCGAGCACGGGGATTTTTACTTTGGCAAACATTTCGATCCCTTTTTGGGCATCGAGCAGGGCTATGTCCTGGGGTGTGGTGACAATCACTGCGCCGGCGACGGCGGCTTTTTGCGCCAGGGTCAGCTGAATATCACCGGTGCCGGGTGGCATGTCAACAACCAATATATCCAGCTCCGTCCAGTGAGTCTGCTCGAGCAGTTGCTGCAGCGCGCCGCCAGCCATGGGGCCGCGCCACGCCATAGGTGTTTTATCGCTGACTAGGTAGGCCATGGACATGGTTTCAAGGCCGTGGGCCATAACGGGGATAAAGGATTTTCCATCGGGCGTGTCGGGACGCGTTGCTTCGGGCACCCCCAACATCATGGCAATACTGGGGCCGTAGATGTCGGCATCGAGTAGGCCAACTTTTTTACCTTCGGCCTGCAGAGCCAGAGCCAAATTGACCGCGGTGGTGGACTTGCCCACACCGCCTTTACCTGATGCGACTGCGATGATTTGCTTTACTTGAGCTAACACTAATTGTCTCCGTTATTGCTGGGTTTTAACTTCATTGAATGATCGGGGCTCTCAGCCAAGAGATAGCACATGAAAAGTCTGCGCAAAATCGCTATAGTTGCGCGCTAAACAAGGCGTCATGAGCTGTTTCCTTACTTGCGTCTTTTAACCGTCCCTAACCAAGAAATTTTGCCATGCCATCAAAACGTCAGATCCTGGTCACTAACGCTCTTCCCTATGCCAATGCGGCACTGCATCTCGGGCATGTCTTGGAATATACCCAGACCGATGTCTGGGTGCGCTTTCAGCGAATGCGCGGGCACGAATGTTACTACCTTTCTGCTGACGATGCTCATGGAACTGCGATTATGCTCAAGGCCGATGAAAAAGGCATTAGCGCCGAACAGCATATTGCCGATATGCGCGCGATTCACGAAGCTGACTTTAACGACTTTCTGATCAGTGTGGACAATTATCACACCACCCACTCAGAGGAAAATCGTGAGTTTTCTGAGCTGATATACAAGCGTTTAAACGCCAACGGTCATATCGCCAAGCGCGAGATTACACAGGCCTTTGATCCGGAAAAAAACCTCTTTCTGGCTGACCGTTACATCAAGGGCAGCTGCCCAAAGTGTAAAACCGAAGATCAGTATGGCGACAACTGCGAAGCCTGCGGAGCAACCTATTCGCCGATTGATCTGATCAATCCGGTGTCGGCCATTTCTGGCGCCACTCCGATTGAAAAAGCCTCAACTCACTATTTCTTTAAACTTCCTGAGTTTACGCAGTTTTTGCAAGATTGGACTCGCAGCGGCGCAGTGCAAGAAGAAGTCGCTAACAAACTGGGGGAATGGCTGGACAGTGGCTTGCAGGAGTGGGATATCAGTCGCGACGCGCCCTACTTCGGCTTTGAGATTCCCGATGCCCCGGGCAAGTACTTTTATGTTTGGCTGGATGCGCCGATCGGTTATATGGCCAGCTTTAAAAATCTCTGCGATCGCGAAGGCATGGATTTCGATCACTACTGGAAGGCTGACAGCACAACTGAGCTGTATCATTTTATCGGCAAGGACATAGTCAACTTTCACGCACTGTTCTGGCCTGCCATGTTGAGTAGTGCCGAGTTCCGCACGCCGACTAAAATCTGTGTACACGGCTTTGTTACGGTGAACGGCAAGAAGATGTCGAAATCACGTGGCACCTTTATTAATGCGCGCTGCTATCTCGACCATTTGGATCCAGATTATCTGCGTTACTACTATGCCTCTAAGCTGTCCGGTTCGGTGGAAGATATTGATCTCAACCTGGAAGACTTCCAGCAAAAGGTGAACAGTGATCTGGTCGGCAAGGTGGTCAATATTGCTAGCCGCTGTGCCAAGTTTATTGCCAACGGCAATAATGGCGTGCTCTCCAATACAATTGAAAACCCTGAACTCTGGGCGCAGATAAGTGGCGCAGCAGAGAGTATTGCCAAGCACTATGAAAACCGCGATTTCAGCAAGGCGATCCGCGAGATTATGGCGCAGGCCGATGCCGCCAATGAATATATTGCTGCCAAAGAACCGTGGAAACTCAACAAGCAGGACGGTATGCAACAGCAGGTGCAGGATATCTGCTCGCTCGGTATCAATTTATTCCGCGTGCTGATGACCTATTTAAAGCCAGTGGTGCCAGCTATGACTCTCGGCGCGGAAGAATTTCTCAACGATACGTTGACCTGGGAGAGTGCCGCGCAACCGCTACTCGGCCATCAACTCAATCCATTCAAGCCATTGATGCTGCGCATTGAGAAAGATAAGGTCGACGCCATGATTGAAGCCAGTAAAGAAGAGACTGTGTCGACTGCTGACAAACCTGTTGCAGGCCCGCTGGCAGATGACCCGATTGCAGCGGAGATCAACTTTGATGAGTTTGCCAAAGTCGATCTGCGCGTGGCACGAATTATTCAAGCTGCTCATGTTGAAGGTGCCAATAAGCTATTACAGCTGACCCTCGACCTTGGCGGTGAAACGCGTCAGGTGTTTTCCGGTATCAAGTCATCTTATAAGCCCGAAGATCTCGAGGGTCGGCTTACCGTCATGGTCGCCAACCTGGCGCCGCGCAAAATGCGCTTCGGCATGTCGGAAGGTATGGTGCTGGCTGCCGCTGATCAAAAAGGTATTTATCTGCTGGAACCGGATAGCGGCGCACAGCCGGGGCAGCGGGTAAGCTGATCAACAACTACAATCGCTGCGTATAATCTGCGATTTACGCTGAGAAGTAGCCGCTTATGGAGGTTACTACTTATTCTTAAAAGTACTAACGACCTGCTGTATATATGTTGAATCGAGATAGTTGATTCCTCGATAATGGCAGCCTAGACAACGCTGTGGCTTTGTAGCATGCAAGAATTTGCTGTCATTTTGGTCAGTTCGATCCTGATCAACAACTATGTGCTGGTGCAGTTCCTCGGACTGTGCCCGTTTATGGGTGTCTCGAATAAGCTCGAATCGGCGATTGGCATGGCTGCCGCCACCACTTTTGTGTTGACCCTGACGGCTATGGCCAGTTACATCGTCAATGCCATAGTGTTAGAGCCCTTAGGCCTGATCTACCTGCGTACCATTGCCTTTATTCTGGTGATTGCCGCCGTGGTGCAGTTCACCAAAATGTTTATCGAGAAAACCAGCCCCCTGCTCTATCGCGTGCTCGGTGTCTTTCTGCCGCTGATCACCACCAATTGCGCAGTGCTCGGTGTGGCTTTGCAAAACACCTCAAAGGATCTCAACTTTACGCAGTCATCACTTTATGGCTTTGGCGCCGGCGTCGGTTTCTCCCTAGTGCTGATACTCTTTTCAGCCATGCGTGAACGTCTCGCGGCAGCCGATGTACCTGAGTCATTTAAAGGTGCGGCTATCGCCATGATTACCGCCGGGCTGATGTCACTGGCCTTTATGGGATTCAGTGGACTGGTTTAAATGATTGAGCTTATTGCGCAACATCCTATTTTTGCAGCCCTGATTGCCCTGGTCAGTTTGGCGATTCTGTTTGGCGGTCTGCTGGGATTTGCTGCGGAAAAATTCAAGGTCGAAGGCGACCCCATAGTTGAACAGATCGATGAACTGCTGCCGCAGACCCAATGCGGTCAGTGCGGCTTTCCCGGCTGCCGTCCCTATGCTGAATCAATCGCCAATGGCGATAAAATCAACAAGTGCCCTCCCGGCGGCCAATCGACCATTAATGCCATTGCTAACCTCTTAGCTGTACCCGCTCCTGAATTGGATGCTGAACACGGTGAGGAGAGTGAAGTCCGAACAGTGGCATTTATACGCGAAGATGAATGCATCGGCTGCACCAAATGCATTCAGGCCTGCCCTGTCGATGCCATCTTAGGCGCGGCAAAATTAATGCACACGGTGATTGCCGATGAGTGCACGGGCTGCGACCTCTGTGTTGAGCCCTGCCCAGTAGACTGTATTGATATGCTGCCGATTGAAGAAACGATTGCCGACTGGACGTGGCCGATCCCCACCAAGCCGGGCCAAATAATTGCCACTGACCGACGCGGCGTCTTGACACCAGCTGGTCACCGCGAGGATGCAGCATGACTAAAACCTGGGTCACACCGGGTGGTGTCCATCCGCCGGAAAATAAACATCAGTCGTTGACCCAACCGATTGGTCACTTGCCGATTCCCGCGAAGCTGGTTATCCCTCTAAGCCAACATATTGGTGCACCGGCTTCCCCCTGCGTGGAGATTGGTCAGCAGGTGCTCAAAGGGCAGGTGATTGCCGAGGCCACAGGTGTGGTCAGCATTCCGATGCATGCGCCCTCTTCTGGCACCATCAGCGCTATCGAACACCGACCCATAGCTCACCCCTCAGGCATGCTCGCACCCTGCATCGAAATCACCACTGATGGCGCCGATACCTGGATTGAGCATCAGGGCATCAGTGACTACGAACATATAGCGCCGAGAAAGCTTATCGAGATGGTCGGCAACGCTGGCATCTCGGGTATGGGTGGCGCAGGTTTTCCAGCCGCGGTTAAACTCAACCCCGGACGACAGCGACCAATCCACACCCTGATTATTAACGCCACCGAATGTGAGCCCTATATCACCGCGGACGACTCTGCGATTCGCGAGCGCGCTGGCGAGATTATCGAAGGGATAAAAATTCTCAGCGCCATTCTCGATCACCCGCACAATATTTTAATTGGTATCGAAGATAATAAGCCGGAAGCCATTGCAGCATTGGCACCACATGTTGAAGGGACTGGCATTTCGGTTGTGGATTTCCCCACTAAATACCCTTCTGGCGGCGAGAAGCAGCTGATCTATATTCTCACAGGTAAAGAGTTACCCAGCGGTAAACTACCCGCCGATCTGGGCATGGTGTGTATTAATATCGGCACCACCTATGCGATCAAGCGTGCTGTGATCAATGGTGAACCTCTGATTTCAAGAGTGACCACCGTGACCGGTGATGCCGTGGCCACGCCACGTAACTACGATACGTTGATCGGCACCCCGGTCAGTCATTTGCTTGAGCACAATCAGTTCAATGAGCAGGCCGGTGGCCGTGTTGTGATGGGCGGGCCGATGATGGGCTTCACTCTGCCCTCAGCCGATGTGCCGATTGTTAAAACAACAAACTGTATTCTCGCCCCCAGCTACGCAGAAATTCCTGACGACGAGCCTGCGCAGCCCTGTATTCGCTGTGGAATGTGTGCCGAAGCCTGCCCGGCATCACTGCTGCCTCAACAGCTGTTCTGGTATGCCCAAGCACAGGATCACGACCGTCTCGAAGCGCACAATCTGTTTGACTGTATAGAATGTGGCGCCTGCTCCTATGTCTGCCCGAGCAATATTCCGTTGGTGCAATACTATCGCGCCGCCAAGGGCGAGATTCGCCACGCTCGCGACGAAAAAGTTAAATCAGACCATGCACGCGAGCGCTTCGAATTTCATCAGGCGCGTATCGAAGAGGCTGAACGCGAAAAAGAAGCCAAACGCGCTGCACGCCGCGAAGCCGCTCAGCAAGCCAAGGCTTCACCAATGGCCGCCAATGACAGCACAGCGGGTTCGTCTGCTGCGGATATTATTGCCGCAGCTCAGGCGCGTGCCGCCGCAAAACAGGTAAGCCCGCAAGAGCAACGCGCTAAACTCGAGCGCACCATCGCCGCTACCGAGCAACGCCTGCAAGTCGCTGAAGAGAAATTGGCTGAAGCCGTCGCCAGCCAAAGCGACAAGCAAGCGGTATTCAGCGCCGCAGTAGAAAATACCAAACAAAAACTCGAGCAATCGAAATCCAAGCTCGCGGAGTTGGCAGAATAATGGCATTTAAACAGGTCACCTCACCCCACGCTCACAGCGCTCAGAATACCGCCAAGGTGATGCAGCTCGTGCTATTGGCAACCTTGCCAGGTCTGATCGCGCTGACCTGGCAATTTGGTTGGGGCAGCTTTATTAATCTGTTACTGGCATCAGTGACCGCGGTTTGCTGTGAAGCGGCGATTGTGAAAATGCGTGGCCGCTCGGTGAGTTTTTATCTCGGCGACTACAGCGCGGTGGTCACTGCCGTTTTGTTGGGTCTCGCTCTGCCGCCTTTGGCGCCCTGGTGGGTGGTGGTCGTAGGCACGGTGTTCTCAATAGTCGTCGCTAAACAACTCTATGGTGGTCTTGGCTACAATCCGTTTAATCCTGCGATGGTTGGCTATGTTGTCCTATTGATCTCGTTCCCCATTCAGATGACTACCTGGGTGGCACCGCTGGCGCTGCTGCCAGCTGGTGCAGTCCACCCTGGTTTGATCGAGTCACTACAAATTGTTTTTGCCGGCTATAGCCCTGCCGATGGTATTACCGGCGCCACGCCACTGGATGTCTTTAAACACAGCAGCGGTTTGCTGGTCGATCAGGTCTATGATCGCGAGCCGCTTTTTAATCAGGCGATGTTCGCCGGCGCCGGTTGGGAGTGGGTCAATCTCGGCTTCCTGCTCGGTGGTATTATTCTACTATCCCAGCGTATCTTCACCTGGCACGGCCCAGCGGGCATGCTCGGCGCGCTGGCATTGATGTCGATTATCTTTTGGGATTCCGGCAGCTCTTCGAGTCCCGGCTCGCCATTGATGCATCTGTTTAGTGGCGCATCGATGATGGGCGCATTCTTTATTCTTACCGACCCGGTGTCCTCGGCAGTGAGCAACCGCGGTCGCCTAATATTCGGTGCCCTGATCGGCGTGCTGGTGTATGTGATTCGCGCCTGGGGTAACTATCCAGACGCAATGGCCTTTGCCGTACTGCTGGCTAATTTTGCCGCGCCCTTTATCGACAATTACACCTTGCCACGCACCTATGGCCACACCGACCGCCGCAGAGCCACAGAGAAGCAGGAAGACTGATGATTATTAAATCAATGGGATTTAACAGCGTTGTCCTCGCCATCTTTGCACTGGTTACAGCGTTGATTTTGGCCACCACCAATGACCTCACCTACGAGCGCATTGCCCAGTCAGAGCGCGAGGCCGCGCAGCGTGCGTTATTGGAAATTATTCCTCTAGAGCGCCACGACAACGACATGCTGATGGATGTGCAGCCGGTGCCAGAACAATACTGGGCTACATTAGGCTTAAAAAAAGGCGGTAATATTCATATTGCGCGCGATCAGGGACAGCCGGTAGCGGCGATTATTCCGGCGGTCACACCAGACGGCTACAGCGGCGCTATTGCGATGATTATTGGCGTTAACTTCAATGGCTCCATTGCCGGTGTGCGAGTGGTCGAGCATCGCGAGACACCTGGCCTCGGTGACAAGGTGGATCTCAAAAAGAGCGACTGGATTCTGAGTTTTAATGGCAAGTCACTGGTCAACCCGCAGGCGGATGACTGGAAGGTAAAAAAAGAAGGTGGTGAATTTGATCAGTTTACCGGTGCCACCATCACTCCGCGCGCCGTCATTAGCCAGGTGCTGAAAACTCTGCAATACTTTAATGACGATCGCGAGCGTCTGCTAGAGATCGCCGCCGCGAACGCTGCACGTGAAATTGAACAGGTAGCACAATGAGCGAAGTGAGCATTTCCGAAGTCACCAAAAACGGCCTGTGGAATAATAACCCGGCGCTGGTGCAGCTGCTCGGGCTCTGCCCGCTGTTGGCAGTCACTGGCAGTGTCGTCAACGCCCTCGGTTTAGGTCTTGCCACCATGGCCGTGCTGATCGGCTCCAATACCATCGTCTCACTGATTCGCAACCATGTTAGCGATGCGGTCAGACTGCCCGCCTTTGTCATTATTATCGCCGCCTTCGTCACCTGTGCCGAACTGTTAATGAAAGCCTACACTTATGACCTCTATCAGATTCTCGGCATTTTTATTCCGCTGATCGTCACCAATTGCGCCATTCTTGGCCGTGCCGAAGCCTTTGCCAGCAAGCACCATGTAGGCTATGCAGCGCTTGATGGCTTTATGATGGGACTGGGCTTTTTACTGGTGCTCGTCGCGCTCGGCGCGATTCGGGAACTGTTTGGCCAAGGTACGCTATTCTCGAGTATGCATCTGCTGTTTGGTCCCGACGCCAGCACTTGGGTACTGCAGCCCTTCGGTGAAAATTACAGTTTCTTGATCGCCGTGTTGCCACCCGGGGCATTTTTGGTCACCGGCCTGTTGATTGCGCTTAAAAACGCCATCGATGCTGCGCTCAAACGCCGCGCTGATGCGCAGAAAGAACGGCCGATTAAAGGGGCAAAACGGATTAGGACCACAGGTCATATCAGCTGATTAGACAGCTCACAGAGTATGGTGGAGTTTTATGAATAAAACCGGCGCATGGTTAACTCGGTACGCACTGGAACAACTCGGCATTGCACATACTTTTGGTATTCCCGGCGTACAAAATGCCGAAATCTATGACCAGCTAAATCAATCTGAGCAGATCACCCCCCATCTGGTTAATCACGAAATGAGTGCCGCCTTTATGGCCGACGCGGTAAGCCGCATCTGCGCAGGTAGCGTTGGCACCATGGTGATCGTTTCTGGCTCCGGTGTGACTCATGCTATCAGCGGTATTGGCGAAGCCTATGCAGCCGGCATACCGCTGCTTATTATTGCTGGCAGTGCCCATAGCGAATTAGGTGCCCATAGCGAATCAGGTGCCAACAGTCGTTATCCCGTCATTGACACAAAAGAAATTCTCCGGCCGCTAACCAAAGCGACGTACAGCATCACCGATCATCAACAGATTATCGAAACACTGTTCACTGCCTATAACGTCGCAACCAGCGATCGACCCGGCCCGGTATTTGT
>Ga0209425_10005749_pt1 | contig 12086 bp, 10 predicted proteins | sample COG_05_FD_184749 | JGI IMG/M metagenome (GOLD analysis project Ga0209425, IMG submission 184749) | Pelagic Microbial community sample from North Sea - COGITO 998_met_05 (SPAdes) (version 2) | ecosystem: Environmental > Aquatic > Marine > Neritic zone/Coastal water | place: Helgoland, sampling... | reverse complement strand
CCATTGCTGCACGTCCAATCGCCATTCAACGTGTAACCGTCGTTGCAGTTGGGCGAGCACGACCCGCCGCTCGCCATCCACAACGCGCAGTTCCCTGTAAACAAAACACGACGTCAGTGGAATTGCCAAAAACCAACCTGCCAACTTAGCACTTAGCACTAGAGAAATAAAATAAACTCACCCTGGCCCCCGGCGGTGATGGACGTTAGTCGGCAGCAAGATTTGATGGTGGGCACGCTGTACACATCCTTGGCGGTGTTCCCGTACGGTTCGAGCATGCTCTTCAGGGAACAGTAAGGCGGTGACGCGTGGCGGTTATCGACGAACGCGACGCAGGCAGCGTTGTTTCTGCAGGCTTCGTAGCAGGCGTCGAGGTTGCCTCCGGAGTAGGAAACTTGACCAAGGGAGTGGCCGGAGATGGCGCTGTTGGCGTACTTCGTGATGTCGCACCGGTTCGTCTTGTCGGCTTGGACGGGAGTCTGGGCGCGAGCGGCGAGCGGGAACGACGATATCAGCGCCAAGAGGAGGAGCACGCCGCGCGCGCCGACCCTCCTCGACCTCATGGCAAATTGGCAAATCAACGAGTCGGTTAAAACAATAACGACGTCAACTCCCGCCACGGGAAGGCGAGGAGAGAGGGTCGTGACGTCAAGAACGCCGCGTCGCGAACGCCAGTCAGCCGGATATTGCACGGTGTGAGACCTCTGCGTGGTGTATCTGATCCCTCTCGCGCGCCGCTGCGGTCCGAAGAGCGAGCCGCGGCACGAGGAAAGTGGACGCGCTCAACCTCAACATTTTATTTTCATTTTCGGCGCCTATCCCATTTGGTCGCTCCAATATGACTTGATGATCCCTTGACGCGCTCCGTGATCACTCCTCACGCACCTTCAATCGAGCGACAATGGACGAGGAGGACTGGTCCAGCGACGACGATGCGGAGATCACCCGCGGCAGGAAGCGCGCCGCCGCCTCCGTAGACAGCGAGGTACGTCCCGTGCCCGCCGCGTCCCGCGTTGGCCGCCGGATTATACCCTAAATCCTGAAAAGATCGCGCCGAGCGACGCGCGCGTCTGATCGAACCCCGCCCCCGCGACCGACCGCACCCCCCTGACCGCACGCACCTCCGACCTACCCCACCCGCACACCGACAGGACGATGACGACGGCGAGGACCCGAACGATCCCTTCGGCGACGGCTACGACGTCGACCTCATGGGCGACGACGACGACCGGACCCGGCTCGCGGGCATGACCGAGCTCGAGCGCGAGGAGATCTTGGCGGACCGCCGCGACGCGCGCGCCAAGATCGAGGACCGCAAGGCCATCATCCAGATGGCGCGCGAGAAGAAGGAGCGCGAGGCTGGCGGCAAGAAGAAGTTCAAGCCCTCCGACGCGCGCAAGTCATCCCGCGCCGAGCGAGCCGAAGATGCCAAGGGGAAATCGTCAAAGGCGCAGGCGCTCGCGGACATCGCCAAGAAGAAGAAGGACGCGTCCAGCCGCAGACGCGCGGACCGCGACGACGACGACGACGACGACGACGACGAGTACGACGACGACGACGACGTCTCACTCGAGGACGAGGAGGAACTCACCGGCATCCTACCAACAAAGGAGAAACGATCCGCGCGATCGAGACGAGCAGCCGCGGATTCCGAAGATGATTACTCGGACGACGACGACGAAGAGGGCGGCGGCGACCGGGTTCCCGCGTCCGAGATCCAGATCAGGTCCGTCGTCCTCACGCGGGACACGCTGGCGAAGTGGATCACCGAGCCCTTCGTCGACGCGTGCGCGCCCGGGTGCTACGTCCGCATCAGCGTCGGAGTTAACCGACACACCGGCGAGAACAAGTACGCGCTGGGCGAGATCGTCGGCGTCGCCGAGGGTACGCACAAGGCGTACAACCTGAAGGAGTACGAGTACCCGCACAGGGGTAGCGGTAAGTGGACGAACAAGTGGCTGTTGCTCCGGTACGGCGTCGACGAGCGAGCGTTTATGATTGCCGAGGTTTCAAACTCGGACGTCACCGAGGCGGAGTTCGGCTCGTGGAGACACCAGCTCGAGAAGGACGGCGTTAGGTTCCCGCAGCTCAGGGATATCACCGCCGCCGAGGCTAACATCAAAGCCGCGGGTGACTACCGGTACACCTCCGAGGACATCCAGAAGATGCTCAGTAAACGGCAGGAGAAGCGAAGCGGCTTGGCGCAAAATCTCGCGTCGCAGAAGGAGAACGTTCGCCGGCTCATCGAGCGCGCGAAGATGGAAGGGGACACCGAGGCGGTCGCCAACCTCGAGGACCAGATGGGCCAGGTCATGGAGAAGCTCAAGGTGCGGCTGGACAAGGGGGGAACCAACGCGATGATGGCGGCGATTAACAAAAAGAACAACGCCGTCAACGACGCGAACCTCTCGCGCATCGCGTCCGAGCAGGTGGCGCGCGCCAAGAGCGGCGCCGCGGACCAGAGCGCGAACGACCCGTTCAGCCGCCGTCCCACCAAGGCGGCGACGTACTACGCCATCGGAAAAGGGGGCAAGGATGACGACGCCAAGGCGGACGATAAGCCCGCGGTGACCCCCGCGGCGGTTAAGACTTCGGGCGGGAAAGCGGGTATGTCCGCGCCGAAGACCCCGAAGGCTGGGCTCAACTCTTACAGCATCGCGGCGGAGGCGAAGAGCCGCGTGATGATCAAGGCGCACGACGTGGACGTGAGCGTGCATCCCGCGCTCGCGGGTGGCGAGGACCCGATGGCGACGAAGGGGCTCCGGAAGGGTCTGATTCCGGTGCTGAGGCGCGCGATGATCGGGGGGGGCGGGTTGCTCGGGGCGGACACCAGGCCGGCGCCGGTGAAGACGCTGTCGCTGCAGGAGTACAGGGCGCGGCTCGATGCGATGGTCGAGTAGAGGCTGTGTAGGTGAATCGTGGAATTCAACGCATCGTAAAAACATCGTAAAAAGAAATCTGTGTCGTTCCTAGGGTAGAGTGTCGCGCGGCGCGGCGTCGTGACGAGCGTGCTGGCTGCGTATGCGTTCGAACCGATACAACGTCGGGTACTGGTCGACGGTCATGTTTCCACGTTTGAAGGCAAGCAACTTCAAACGTGTCTCCCGGTTGTATCGGTTCGAAGGCACATAAAGTTGTTGCCAGCGCTCTCGTTTACGCCGCGTCTCGCGTCGTTCCGTGTGTCTTCGTAAAGTGCGTCGTGATTAGCGTCGTCGTCACGCGCGTGCTGGAGTATCATGCGTTCGAACCGATACAACATCGGGCGAAGAGCTGTGTCTGCTTCACGTTTGGAGGCAAGCAACTTCAAACGTGTCTCCCGGTTGTATCGGTTCGAAGGCAAATTCGAATGCCACCATCCAGCACGCTCGTGAACGCCGCCTCTCACGACTTCTCGCTCACCAACCCTCACCCCCCGGACCCTCACGGCCTCCACTTGAACGGGTACTTCACCCCGGTCTCCTCGCCTTGCTCCGCCAGCATCGTCTCGAAGTCCTCCAGCATCGCCAGCACGCCGGGTTTGGTGAACTCCTCGTCGATACCGAGGTCCTCGTCGGTGTTCCCGCCGAGCAGCTTCTTCCACGCCGCCGCGAGCTTCTTGCACGCGGACTGCATCTCGTCGCCGTCTTCCCAAGCCTCGTTGTCCCTCGCCCACGTGTCGTTTTCGAGCAGCGCGAAGGTGAGCATGACGAGGCTGTCGAACTTCGCCGTCTTTGCGAGTTTGGCGGCCGTGGCTTTCTTAACGCGGTCCGAGATACCGAAAACAACGTCGTTGCCGTCGGACGTGCTGAAGAAGTTGAAGCCGCCGCCGCCGCCCTCGGAGTCGGAGTCGGAATCCTCCTCGGAGTCTTTGCCGCTCGCGAAACAAAACGCGTCTCTGAGCACCACGTCGCGCGCGGGGGTGGCCATGATGAGCCGGATACAAGCCAGGTCTTCTTCGGTGTAAGGGCGCTGTTTAGCCCCGTCGACGCCGCGCACCAGGCACGAGTTCATCGCCCCGAGGCGCACCATCACCGCCTCTTTCCGCTCGTGGAACGCGGTCTCCGCCGTGGACATCGGCCCGTCGTCCGAATCGGAGCCGGCGTCGAACGGCCCGTCGAGTATCGCGCCTTTGGACATACGCGCGCGGGTCGCTGTGGCCCTAGCTAGCTAGGCAACCGGTCGTGGCTTTTTCTCGGACGACGCTTCGATTCGCAAAATCGGGGTCCACGTGGCAGCTGACTCATACTCTTTTCTCGGAAACGTCGTCGCCGGGACGGGACATTATCGACGGCGTCCGGACATCCATCCGACCGCCGACCACACGCATTCGCGGCGCCCTAACCGCCCACGCATTCCCAACTCGCACCCGGCTTCAACGCACCGGCGCACATCCCGCATCCGCCCCGAACCGAGGCGAATTCATTCATTTCCCAGCGATCCGCTCCATCCCCAAAAAGTAACAAACATGAGCTACACCCTCAACAACGGCTTGCCCACGCAGCTCGACGGCCACGACACCGCGCCCCCGCCGCTCCCATCGTGGCTCAAGGGCTTCCTGGTCACCTCCAAGAAGCGCGAGGACGTCGCGGCGGCCGGAAGGGAGATCGCCAACCTGTGCAACGACCTCTTCTTCAAGTTGGCCTACGACGACCTCGGTGTGCCCGCGAGCATGGTCAAGCCCGGGGAGACCGAGGTTCCGTACGACTTCGCGGAACCCCTCCTCATCCCGGGCTGCCCCGGAAGCGTCTTCGTCGCGCTCAGGCCCGACAACAACACCGTCAACGTCCGCATGATCGCCGAAGGTACGCCCCAACACCGCGCATGCCCCACGATATTTATTCCCGAGACTCATCCAGCAGGCGGTGTCATCGATTTTCCTTCGCTGACCGCCGTCGTCCCCTAACTACACACCCAGACCTCATCGAGGAGGCCGATAAGGTCGGCGCCGCGGGCTGGACCAAGACGTCGCACGTCCAGAGGCTCATCCCCGTCGAGCGCGTCGCGCCCGAGGCTGACCTCGACCGCCTCGCCGCGAAGATCATCGACTCGCACTTCCCGAGGGTCAAACCCGGGGACGACTTGAACAAAAAACTTCCGTCGTTCCGCGTGCACTACGAGGAGCACAGCGCCGCGATGCACCTGCGTAAGATGGACGTGGAGAAGAAGATCGCGGACATGGTCCCGAGCGATTACCCCGTCAACCTGAACGATCCGACGACGACGATTTTAGTCTCCGTCGCGGGAGCTTCGTGCATGATGTCCGTCGTCACGGGCTACGCGTCGCACGAGAAGTTCCACCACTTTCACATCCACTCCGCGGCGGACCTCTCGCCCAAGAAGGCAACTGTCACGCCCGCATCGGTCTGGACGCAGCCCGGACTCGCTCAGGCGGCGTGAGCGGCGACCGGCAGGGTTTCAAAAGCGGGTTGGGTTTCAATGCGTAAAAGTGTTTTTCACCGCCCCGACGACGAATTGTTTGTAACGAATGTAATACCGAACCGAAGCGCGAGCTCAAGGAAGGACGTATATCAGCGCATGATGAGTGTCTGCTATTCGCTATCATCATGCTTCCACTATGTCGTACGTGCTGAGCTTCACCGCCATCGTCACTCCCTCGAGGTTGACGCACTCGCTAATCCGTTCCTTCACGCTCACCACCCCGCGGCCCTTCCCGGTGTCCCCGCCCCACCCCGGAATCTTACCGGGATCCTCCATGAGCGACATGAACCGCGCGTGGTTCTCCGGGAACCTCCCCGGTGGGTCCGCGAGCATGAACACGCCGCCCTCGGCGCGCCCCTCCTCCCTGTCTTCAAACAGTTTAAGCACCAATGTGGCGATGGCGTCCACCGCGGCGGGCGTGTACAGGACATCGCACGCCAGCACCACGTCAAAGCCCGTGGGCGCCTTCTCCGGCTCGAACCAGTCGACCTTTCGCGCGGTCACGACGCACTGAGACTCGTGCGGGACGATCGAGGACGACGGGAAGTCGAGCGGCAACGGCGGCAGCGCCACGCCGTCTGGCTGGTTGTCCTCCTCCGGCATCTGGCGCACGTTCTGCAATCCGTTGGCGACGCTGCCCGCGAGCGAGCACCACAGCGCGCGCTCTTCCCTGTCCGTCATGACCACCTCCTTCGCGCCGCACATCGCCGCCGCGATCCCCCCGAGACCGAGCCCGCATCCCAGGTCCACGACGCGCTTGCCTCGGACTGATTCCGGGTCTGCGAAGATGGCGGCCGCGAGCGCGACTGATCCGTGCCAGAGGTCCGCCCAGTGCGGGTCGTCGTCGGGCTTGCGCAGCGCGCTGTAGACGTCCACGACGAGGTCCTCGGACTCCGGCAACACCAGCCGGACCTCGGTGCCGCCGCAGTCGCACCGGCAGGCGAACATGTCCATCGGGACGTGGTCGCTCATCGGATGCGGGAGATCCATCGCGATCTCCTCGAAGGTGCGGTACCGCGCGAGAGGGTCAGCGGACTCCCACGCCATCCGGGTCGCGTTCGGAGGCGCGGTGGTGGCGTGTCGACGCGCGTCGCATCGAGGTCTGTTCACACTGGATGGCGATGGGGCCACGCGTGAAGCCGCCGCTCGCGCCGCCGCGCTCGCCATAATACAAGTAAGAGCTCCTCCGTGCCGACTGCCATTCGTGATCTCGCCGAGAGAGGGACCCATAAAGTGAATTATTCAGGGTAACGCGCGAAAATGACTCGTCGTTTGCGGTTCAACGCCCAAGAGGCCGATTTTTGACGACACGGCCGTAGATTTTTCGCGTTTTGACGACGTTCGCTTTTTCGGGGCGGCAATCGGACCTCGCCGCGCCACTTCGACGCGCGCATCGACGCGTTGTCATAGTCTGAACTCACCGATCGCGATGGCGCAGTCCCTCGCGACGATGCGCGCGGCGCCGTCGTTCGACCGGCGCGCGTGTTCATCCCTCGGCGCGTCTTCCAGGACCGCGCCCGCGACAATCACGGCGATGCGCACCACGGGTCGTGGCGGCACCCGCCGGTCGGGCCCCCTTCGCGCCGCCGCGAACGACCGCGAGCGCGTCCCCGACCAGGACAAGAACAGCCACTACTACTCCGAGTCCGCCGCGGGCCCGCCCGAGCTCGACACCCTCCTCGACGTCTACCTCGCCAAGACCCGCGCCAACGCCGCCGCCGACGCGGCCCGCTCGGCTCTCGAGCATGACGATCCGTCAACGTCATCCTCCCCATCCTCCCCATCCGCCGCACCGAACACCGGCAAGGTCTACCTCATCGGCACGGGTCCCGGCGACCCCGGCCTGCTCACCCTCAAAGCATACCACCTCATGCAGACCGCCGACGTCGTCCTCTACGACCGACTCGTCTCCCCGCAGATCCTCAACCTGGTGTCCAAAGACTCCACAATGTTGTACGTCGGCAAACAGAGCGGGTACCACACGCGAACGCAAGACGAGATCGAGGCGATGATGCTCGCGTTCGCCGCCAACGGCGCGACGATCGTCCGGCTCAAGGGCGGCGACCCGTTGGTGTTCGGGCGCGGCGGGGAGGAGATGGAGGCGCTCGCCGCGAACGGACACGAAGTCCGCATCGTACCCGGCGTCACCGCCGCCGCGGGCGTGGGAAGCGAGCTCGGCATCCCGCTCACGCACCGAGGCGTCGCCACGTCCGTGCGCTTGCTCACCGGGCACCTGCGCGAGGGCGCCGCGGCGGAGGCGAGTGACGGGAAAGGTAACGGCGTCGGCGATGCGGTGGACTTCGCGGTCACCAGCGCCGACCTCGACACGACGTTGGTCGTCTACATGGGCCTCGGGACGTTGCCGCGACTGGCGCAAAAACTTGTCGACTCGGGCTTCCCGACGGACACCCCAGCCGTGGCGGTGGAGCGGGGAACCACCGTGCGCGAACGCCGCGTGTTCAGCACGATCGCGGACCTTCCCGAGAGCGTGGTGACGTGCGGGTTGAAGTCGCCGACGCTGCTCATCGTCGGCGCGACGGTGCGGCTGTCGCCGTGGTGGCCGTGGAGAGACGAAGCCGGCGACGCCGTCTCACCCCCCGCGGATTCAAACACAGCTGTGTACGATCTGCAAGAAGGTCTGCCGTCCGAGGACACGAGCGCGTGGTTCGTGGAGAACTCGGGAAGCCTGCGGAAGCTCCGGGAGATGGGTCCCGGGACGAAGGGCGAACCCGCCGAGGAGGGCGACCTCTCCCCCGCGCGATGACGACCAAAGGTAGATGGAAATATTTTTAGCTAATCAATCAACTTCGTACACAAGTCAGTCGTCTCTAGTCAAAGTCTAGTCGAACCAGTCGTCCTCCTCGACCATCATCGTCAGATCCGCCAACTCCTTCGCCATGACGTTGTCCACGATCCTGTACTCCTTCAGGTAATACCCCTTCGTGAACGTCTTCATGTTCTCCCCGAGATGATCCGGACCGCGCCGGACCAGCGCACACGGCGATACCTCCACGCCGAAACCCGGATCACGCGGCTCCGTCTTCTTCCACGGCGAACCCAACGTCGCTTTCGGTTTCACCGGCACACGCGGCGGGTCCAGCGGGGTCCACTTAAGGCTCCTGTACTCGCTGGGTTTGAGCACCGGTTTCCGCGGGGATGACGACGACTGCGAGTTTTTGGCGTCTCGCAGCGATGAGATCACCTTCGGCGCCGTCTTCGGGACCGCGACGCCGTGCGCGACGACGCCGTACCGCCGCGCCGTCGCCTCCGTCGCCTCCACGGACTGCGACCTGAACGCCGCGGTGTGACCCACGCCGGGTTTGCCGGACCCGAGCCTTTTGGGCGCGGATTCGTAGTGGTGCGGCCCCGGTGACGAGCTGGTTTTTCCCGATTTGCCCAACCTGGGCTGCCCGTCGCTGGTCCAGATGCCTTTCCCGGGTATCCCCGAGCCCAGGGGTTTGGCGCCCGTGGCGTAGTGTGCCGGCCCCGGGGTCGCGTCGTCGTCTTCTTTGAACTCGACCCTGTGCGTAGCCTTGGCGAACGGCGCGGATGGATGCTCTGGGGCTGAGAAATCCACGCGGGACGACGTGAAGGTCCGATCGACGTCTTCTCCGTACGCCCCGGGCCCCGGACCGGCGCCCCCTACGTCCCGCTGGAGCCTCTCAGCGCCGCTGACGAGCGGCCCGTACCCTTTCACGCCGATGCTGCCGGTCCCCGCCTGGTGGTTCATGTCCCCGGCGAGGGAGTAGGTGCCCGGGCCGGGGTTGGGCGGATTCCGCTCCTCTTCGTCCATGTCGTCGTACGAGGTGGGGATCGACGGCGCGCTGGGGGCGCGCCTGTGGCCCGGTTCGGACGCGGAGGTTTGGGGCGTCGTCGTGGACGCGATGCCCTCGGGCGCGCCGCCGGGGGGATGCGTAGACGCGGACATGACGCCGTGCCCTCGGCTTGTGACGTGACAATCCAATTCGGGCGTGAATCGAGCGAGCAAACAGGCGGAGCCGGTCGCCTCTTTGACATATATATCAAAAGTGATGCTTACCCAGATTTTGAGCCCACAACACCACGCGCGAGCCTCCGGTCTCCGCGTCGCACGAAGGACACAGGGAACCCCTTCGTCACCGTTCAATCGCGAAGATGGCTGAGGAGGATACCACGGTCAAGGAGCCGCTCGATCTCATCCGCCTGTCCCTGGACGAGCGGGTGTACGTCAAACTGCGGGGCGAGCGGGAGATCCGGGGCAAGCTCCACGCGTACGACCAGCACCTCAACATGATCCTCGGGGACGTGGAGGAGACGATCACGACGGTGGAGATCGACGACGAGACCTACGAGGAGATCATCAAGGTGCGTCATCACAAACCCTAACCCGGCCGACGATGGAACCCTCGACGGACGCCCATCGTCCCATCGTCGTCTCAACAGCCACTAGGTTTTCTTCCGGTTTTCTCTCCCGATTGATCCGCCGACCTCGTCTGACCTCGACGGCCCTCTCTCCGTACTCCGTGACAGACGACCAAGCGCGCGGTGAGGTTCCTGTTCGTGCGTGGCGACGCGGTGACCCTCGTGTCCCCGCCCCTGCGCACGTGATCACGTTCACACTAGCACACTCGTTTATTAGCGCCGTTGTAAAACTAGCAGAGAAGAAAAAACCAAACAACTTGCTCTCTTCACACGCGCCACACAGGGGAAGAAGGAGAGGCCGAGGACGAACGAACACCTCCCGTACCGTACACGTTATATTGCTGTCGTTAAAATAACAAATCGCCCGTACTTATCCCGGGTAACTAGCTAGACACGCGTTCGCGTTTCCCACATCAGAGCTTGCCGACGATGGATTCGACGAAGATGTTCAGCGACTCCGGGTCCCTTCGCTCCGATCCGAGTTTCACGAACCCTTCCCTTCCTTTCGGGAACAGCAGCACGGTCGGGAACGACGTGAGCTCCAAATTGTCCTTGCTCCACTCCTTCTCGTCGTTGTCCGCGCGGAACTTGATGACGTCCACGCCCTTGGACTTGAACCCACCCGCGGCTTCCTCGTACCCGCCCACCATGGCTTGGCAAAACGGGCACCACGGCGCGTAGAGCACCGCGAGGGTCGTCTTGGAGTGAACACCTTCCGTTCGCAGGGCGTCGATCGCGCCGTGGTCCACGCCGTGCACCGCTTCGAAGATGTCTTCCTCGGTCGCCTCGCGCGCGTCCTGCGTCGCGCGTTGTTCGTCGGTGAGGTTTCCCGAGTGGAGGCCGCACTCTTTCATGGCGGAGTCCTCCCACCACCACCGGCCCTCGCGTTCTTGCTGGCCGGGTAACACCGCGCGCGTGCACGGCGCGCACCCGATGGAGACGTACCCCATCTCGTGCAGCTTGTTCACCGGCGTGCCCATGACGCGGAGGAAGTCCCACACTTCTTGCGAAGTCGCGTTGGTCAGCGGGTTGAACTTGATCAGCGATCCGGCTCCGCCCGACGCGCCCTCGAAGACTGGGTCCACCTGGACCGCCGGGACCGCCATCCTCGTGCCGGGGCTCTGGTCCTTGCGCTGGCCGGTGACCCACGCGTTGAGGGTACCGAGTTTTCGTCGCAGTGGCTGAACCTTGCGAACGCCGCAGCATTCCTTGTGGCCGTCTTCGTAGAATGAGAACATTCCTTTGTCGTTGACGAGCTTGGTCACGGCGTCTTCGTCGGGGAAGGTGAACTCGATCTTGACGTCGAAGTGCTTCTCGACGTCGTCGAAGAGCTGGTACGTCTCGGGGTTCAGGCGGCCGGTGTCGAGGGAGAAGACGCGGAACGGGCGGCCGGTGAGCTTGGCGTACTGGATGAGCGCGACGTCCTCGGCGCCGGAGAAGGCGATGGCGAGTCCGTCGCCGAAGAGCTCCAAGGCTTTGTCCATGATCTCGATGACGGTCTGGTCCTGGAAGGTCTGGTCAAGAGATTCCCAGTCGATGCCGGTGGGGTTGGGCTGGGTGATCTCCATGCGATTTGTTGACGCGGTGGCCTTGAGGGCGGTGGCCTTGGAGGTCTTGGGTGCCATGTTCGTCGCCTTGAGGGACGAGGGATGCGCATTCCCATCGGATGATGCCTGAGCGCGTGCCTGAGACTTGAAGTTCGAGCGACGCGCCCTGGATGAAGGTCGCTGAACGGGCGCCTGGATGATCGATCTCGCAGCAGACATGGAAGCCATCGTGGATGTTTGGATGGCCTATGCGTGTCGTGTTGTGGCGACGAGCGAAAACCTGATGTGTGACTGACTCGATAAGGTTAGGTTGACACAACTTTTGGGAACTGGCAGTTATTTTTTCTCCAACCGTGAATCGGTATCAACTCAGGATGTCTTGCGCGTACCTACGTCTCGCGAAGCAGCGATCCGGCGCCGCGAGAGTCGGAGCGAAGCGACACAGCGGCGTCGGATCGCTGATGGGCGCTGGGTGGTGAAGGCGCTCCCGAGGTTGTGAGGCTTGGAAAGCCAGATTTTGGTAAGTTTATTTTTAATTATCATATGGGCAATTAGAGTGACGTTATGTTTTGTTTACAGTGGCGTCTCGATGATGATTTCAGCGGTAGATGTTTCCAGAAATCTGTCAAACGGTAAATCGACTGTGATAGATGCGTCCAGCTATCAAACATTCGCTCGCACCGGTGGTCTAGTGGTAGAATAGTACCCTGCCACGGTACA
>Ga0209425_10005746_pt1 | contig 12090 bp, 12 predicted proteins | sample COG_05_FD_184749 | JGI IMG/M metagenome (GOLD analysis project Ga0209425, IMG submission 184749) | Pelagic Microbial community sample from North Sea - COGITO 998_met_05 (SPAdes) (version 2) | ecosystem: Environmental > Aquatic > Marine > Neritic zone/Coastal water | place: Helgoland, sampling... | reverse complement strand
GCGGAATTGCCATCACCACCATCGTTACTGCCGTCATTATCGCCACCAATAGATTCTTGACCCGCGCCTAAACCCGCGCCTAAACCCGGATTGCCGGGGCCATTGTTCAACCCACCGCTGTATGTATCTGTTTCTGGATCAGTTGGATCTTCGTCAGGGTTTTCTGGATCAACTTCACCCATCTCCATACCGCTTATTGCAGTAGCAACTTCTGCGTTTATTGCAGCATTATTAATAGCCTGTGCAAGACCTGCGGGTGGGGCAAGCGGAGTAAAGGGAAGTGTCGTAACTTCCTTATTTTTAACATCATAGTTATAACCAAACAGGCCCTTCGTTTGATGGCCCGGATTTTGGCCCACCATACCCAGTGTTTCATTGTGGTTATTTATATTGGGGTCTACCCCAGCTGCAGCAAATGCCGCACGTTGATTTAGAGCTTGTACTGTAGCAGCTGGTAGACCGTTTAATTGGTTAGTCATTGCAATGCCCATCAAACTGGCGCGAGCTGCATCTTTAGTAGCGACGTTATTTACTTGCGATAAATCCAGACCCATAATACTTGCTAGACCTGAAGCTGCAGCTGCTGCTGCACGACCCCCCACACGTCCAGCCAGTCCAACTGGAGAGATAGTAGCAGATATCATTTCATCTACAGCAGAAAGAGCTGCTCTACCGAGTGCAGTATCGCCTAAAGCACCAAAAGAAGATAAAGATGCTGCATTAGCTGTAGACGGGTTATTAGCCATCTCAGATACTGACATCCCGCCAGTCTGAGTGTCTCCTGCATCGGCGTTTCGCTCATCTGTTCTACTAGCTGCCCCAGTACCGTTAAGGCCTTTATTTATTGTTTCTAAGTAGCCCGTTAGAGCCTCCTGTTCGTCACTACTAGCCCTTTTATAGAACTCCTCTATAGGGGTTTGTAACTCCGGTTGATTACCAAACAGCTGTTTTACGAGATAGTTATAGTTCTTCAGACCTGTGTCACCTTCACCTAAGCCTCCTACTAAGTTTGCTTGAGAGAGGCCCGGATTATCTTTAAAGTAGCTTTGAAAGTCCTCACCGTCTACCTTTGTATTGTCAAAGTCTGGCGCTTCTGTGGGGTCCGGTGTTGGGGTGTTATCTGTATCAGTCTCATTTGTGTTGTTAAAAATGTCTTTTAAGATATCATTATAATTACTAGCGTCTACATACAAGCCCTCTGCTGCCTCTACTGGCCCTTCTTCATCTACATCAAAGTCTTCTAGAGTGAAAGGCAAATCCTCCTCTTCTGATTCTCCGCCACTTTCACTGAATAGCTCATCAGGCCCAGATGCAGCATCCCCGTTGCCCATTTGGCCCATCTCCTCCATACGAGCAAAACCTTTCTTAGCTTTGTCTCGGAGTTTCATGAAATACTCTACACCGAAGAACTTGACTACATCAGCTGGGATGACCATCTCGCCTTCACTTAATCTAGCTGGAATGTCATCCCTTACTTCTTCTGGCTTACTGCCAATAGGCACTTCGTTGCCTGATACAGGATCAACTTTCGGTGCTTCTTGCATCATGCTGCTCATTTCGTCATTCATGTTTGTATTCATTCCGCCCTCTGCAAATCCTTTAGAACCTTTTTCTAAGGTGGCAGCTCTTAACTCTGTTAAGCGTTCTTGTGCTAGACCCTCTACCACATCAGCGCTCTGTACAAGTTGATCTAGAAAACCTTTAATGTACTCGTCGCCTTTCATAGTCTTAGACTTCCAGCTCTCAGCCCTCCAGCCGTTAAAGGCGTTTATAGCTTGCAATTCTCCCGCCGTTATTTTATTACTTTTTAATGTCTCACGCCTGTCTTTTATAAAGACCCTTACATGATCCTCATTAACCGTAGACGGATTTGCAATGTAGTCTGTAACTGGAGAAGTATGGGCCATTACATTTTGTTTATTTTTTATACTGTCTCTTTGCAGGATACTATTAAGAATTACATGCTCTACTGCTACCGAAAAGTTCGGGGCAACTCTTTTAGCGAGAATGTCCAGAGCTACGTTACCCTCCCGTGCGGGTATTCCGCCCTCTCGTATTTTGGAAAATGCATGATGCATAGACTCATGAACTAGTGTGTTTACTCTACCATCGCGCCACTTACCTTCATCTGTAAGCTTTTGTCTTGCTTCTTTTCTCGTTACGCCTTCGGCGTTGGTGCCTTCATCGTTGGTATTCATAGTGACAACGCCGCTGTCAGGTGTGTACCACCCCTTCGTTTCACCGTGATTACGGTGATCTACCGCTGCAGCACTAAGTACGTCTATGCCTCTTCCTGTCTTTAAGAGGAAGTTGTTATTTCTATCTGTATCGGTTGCTTCATAGTGTTCTATGCGTTTATTTAGTTCACCTGTATCTGTTTCATTACTCAAGTCCTCCATACCAAAAGCAGACAGAGTGTTTTCCCTCTCTTCCGCGTCCAGCATAAGCTCATTGTCAGCTAGACCTAAAGCAGCCTCTGTTTGGTAGGGGTCTTTAGCTAGAGCGGCCCTTATTTCTTCTTTAGTGGGGGACGACACGCGTTGCCAGCCAGCAGTAGTACGGTCTTCTGGACGAGTCTTAGGTATGGGGGCGCGTTTACTCTCAGGCATTCTTTATCAATTCTAATCTTTTAAGGTCTGCTAAGGCTTTAATGTAGCCCTGAGCATGAGCTACACGTTCCATTGTAGCTGCAGTCTCAAGTGTTCTGTGTTGTGAGTCGGTCATGCATTCAACATACTCTACAAAAGCTGCCCACAAGTTAGGGTTACTGTATAGAGGGCGGAGGCGCTGCTGCACCTCCTGATGGCTGGGCTTGTTGCTGTTGTGGTTGGGCATTGCCTGAGAATCCTTCTTGACCCGGAACATTAGGTGGGCCTGCTCCTATAGTACCGCCACCACCTGCGGTTGGTACTTGTGGGTTAGTGCCTGCTGGCGTTTGGTTTGGCTGAGGTTGCTGTTGAGCCTGTTCTGCTTGCATACCTTTGAGAATCTCAGCTTGAAGCAGAGCGTCGTCCATAGAGTTGACAACTTTGTCTGGATCAAGATCAAGAGACTTAGCAAGCTCAGCCAGAATGTGATTGAACTTAGCGAAAGGTGCAAGTACTTGATTGCTAGCAATGCCGAGAAACTGCATCAGTCTCTGACTTCTAACTTCGTTAGCCATCAAGCTCTCAGTGCCTCTAGCTCTTACCTCTAGATCACCTTTGATATCTTTGTCGTTATCAAACTGCATGTTGAAGTGAAACAAGCCGTCGCCTACTGGCTTAAGCAAGTAATCATCAACATTCTTGATAACACTCTTAACTGTAATACTAGCTGCACCCATAAGCATACTGATACCGCTAGCAGTTCTACCTACGCCTGAAACTCCAGTCTGCCCGTGAGCGAACGAAGGCATACCAGTGCTTTCATCTGCAAGTTGTCTAGCTTTATCAAACATCTGCAAGTTTTCTTGTGAGACGTTAGGAAACTTAGTTCCAAAGATAGACTGGCCCGGAGCACCGCCCTGACGGCGGAATACTTTGCCCGGATATACAGTCAAGTCCTGCCCCGGCACAAGATTAGTTTCATCCACTTCAATAAGCAGATTACCAGACAGAGCCCCGTTATCAACTGCCATACGCATAAAGCCATTCATAAGGGTCTGCGTGTCTTCCATATTTTCTCCCACACCAACACCGAAGAAGCTGTAAGGATTAAGCTCATACGGGGCTGCAGCGTAAGGGATACGCATTGGCTTAAAGGGGTTTAGCACAAGTCTAATGATTTCGTTATTAACTACCCAAATGTTGGCTTGAACTTCATCAAAGTCCTCAAAACTTTCGGGGATATCAATGTCATAAGACTCTAGAAGCTCTGTATCTACATTACCCCAATACTCAAGCACTTCAAAGCGCTCAATCTGTTGTTGCTGGTCGTAGTCAGCTAGATCGTCTTCCCAATGCTCTCTAACATAGGCTTCACCATACGAAATAACATCATCAATAGCTGAATTACGGAACATTGGGCGCTTTTTGAGTGCTCTTAGTTGAGAGCGACTCATTTTATGCCTTTCAATGACGTATTCAGCCTCTTCAATGTTGTTAGCGTCGGGGTCTGGATAGAAATTCCACACACTTACATGCGAAATCTGCGGGACAGTCTTGATTGTGGGGTCATACTCGCCTTCTTCTGACCACTTAGGGTACTCTTTATTAACAGCAAAGGGGCCTTTAAGCACACCAGTACCAAATAGAGACATTTCAAAGGCTGTGCTACGTAAGTGCTTAGAGGCGTGACTTTCTTCTAGCTGATCAATGATCTTCTTCTGCATCTTCTTAGCTGATTCAAGTGCAGGATAGAAAGTAGGCGATGCAGCTGTTGGACCCTCGCCTACTTTTAGACCTTTAGCTTTAGCCAACTTCTCTTCTAGCATACCGAGCCTTAGAGATTTACCAGTAGCGCCTGCAGGCGGGTCTTTACCGTCGCCCGGAAAGCCATACGGGGAAGCTGTATCTTCTTCAGGTGCACTAGAGTCAGGCGGCATACCAATATCAAAATGAACAGACTCTGAAACGCCTTCGGGCAACACAGTAGGCTCAATAGTGATTGGGAACCTGCCGTTACCGAACAACACCTCTACAATCTGTGCGTAAGCTGCAATGACTTTAGTTTTAGTAATCTTGATAAAGACTTTGCTCTTCTCATTATCTGAGAACACAGCTTCTGGTCCGTACACACCTCTGTAGTTACGATAAGCCCGTAGCCAGCGGTCTTCGTCTGTGCGTCTGTAAGTCTTAGCTTTGTAGTACTGCCCTGTAACATAGTTTACAAGCGGGGAGTACTCAACTGCTTCACTTTCGTCATCTCCTAAGCTTACAGCTTGAGCTTCAAAAATAGAGTCTTCTGACATTTATATATCTGTCCTTAATAGCCGAATACTGGATCGGCGGGGCTATACGATGTATTGAACATACTTTGATCTGTGCCCCATACTGTGAATGAGGGTCTAGACATAACACCATAACGCAGAGCGTCATATAGATGATCTTCTGATTTAGTGTCTACGTCTTCGGGATTCTTAGTGTCGATTGGAATGGCCGGTATCTGAGCTATGAGGTCTGTACAGTTACTAAAGAATACAAGACGGGGCTCTTCAGTGTACTCTTCTACTTGAAGCCTTCTATGTATCTCATTCTTGCCTGAGACTCTAGAGCCTTTACTACGGTCTGAAGGCCTCCACCTACAGCCTTTCATAATCATCTGTTCAGCCAGTGAAGGGCCCGTATCACCTCTTTTGTGCCAGCACGAACTGTCTAGAACGCCGTATCTGATGTTGCCATCACCAGCCTCTAAATCAAGAACCATTTCAGCTAGATCAGTAGCTAGCACTTTAGAGACATATAGTTCTCTATAAACAATTAACTGTTCTTCTGGAGATACAGCAAACCACACTACAGCACTATAAGAACTATAGCCGTAATCTGCAGACCTAAACTTTACCCAATTGGTGGGTATCTCAAAGGGCTCAATAACGTGTGCATTACGATCAAACTCAGAGAACGCCGCACCTTCCGCTATATCCCAATCACCGTCTAGAAGCTGTCTTCTCTGCTGCTCTGGCAGAGACAACAAGTTAGCTTCGTAGTCATCTGTAGCTGTTAGATATGGGTTATCTGATAGTCTGGCTGGAATGAATCTCCTCTTAAACAAAGATTGACCTGCCCTCTTATGAGCACGGGGGTATACTAGTATGTCGCCAGTCTCAATGTTAGTTGCACTGAAGCTCTTACCGTAAGGTGCAGGATCAATAAACATCTTCTTGACCCAAACATGCCCTCTACCACCCGGATTGCTAGTAGCTCTCATAAAGATTGGCAAGTCAGTGGCTACAGAGCGCAAACGTGATCTCATGTAGTTCCACGCAAACGGTGTAGCCCACTGAGTCAACTCGTCGAAGCCAATCCAGCTAAAAGCCTGCCCCTGATATCGAGTTACATCTTCGTCTCTATCTAGAAAGGTCATCCAAAGCTTAGCCCCAGACGGTGCAGACCACTGCATCTTTCTTTCGGACCACTTGATGCCCGGAATGATTTTAGGATAGAGTTCTTGTGACTTAGCTACAAGTTCTCTCAGCTCATCCGACGTATGTCTAAGAAGAATACCACTAAACTGAGGATGAGACATGTAACGCAAAGGGTCAGCTAGCATAGCGTAGCTTTTGCCACCACCAGCTGCACCCCCGTACAACACTTCTCTCTCAGATGCCCCGAGAAACTCTGTTTGAGGACCCTCATTAGCTTGAAAAACTATATTACTCGGCTCTATAGGCTTTCTCGGCCTGCCTACGGGCCTTTTAACTGGCTGTTCTACTGGTTGTTCTACTATCTGTGGCTCAGAGACCGTAGTTTTCTTTTTCAATTTGTTCGGCAGTTTCAAGTGCCTTTTGCGCGGTTTCGGCCCACTTTCGGATAGTTTTTGCTTTATTGTTTCTTTTTTTACCATTATCTAAGCGTTTCTGAAGTCCTACATGTGATATTCGTCTACCTGTTACTTGAGATATCCAGTTAGCTACCTCTCTCAGTGCATATCTCTTCATATGCTCTTTGGCTACTATTAGAGCTTCTAGTTCAAGCTCTACAGGTCTCAGAATACGGGGGTTCTCTTCATCTAGAACATAGCCGAAAGGAATAGTGCTAGATACTCGGGGTATAGACTCCCACCTCTTAGTTTCAGGCTCTCTATAATCAAGAGGCTGTTCTATCTTAAACTCTTTGTCGTTCTTAATCTTCATCCTCATCCTCTAGAGGTTTTTTCGGGGGTAAGATCATCACCCCACCCGAGTTAGATACATTAATATTCTCAGTCTTAAGCAAGCCTGCGCGATCCATAATGTCTTTAGCTACAGTGATCTTGTCTTTTACACCTAAAGTCACTCTGTCAGTCAAAACTCCTGTTAGCGTAGCTGCAGCTTGTGGGGTATTGTAGATGAGATAATCTTTAGTTGCTTCAATGATCTCGTCTTTGATACCCTCTACAATCAAACTAGCTCTAGTCTTATCTGAGTAACCAGCCAGCTTCTTAGCCTTTGTGAAGTCCCCACCAGCTTCCTCAAAAAGCACCTCTAGAAACAACTGTTGCTTATCTGTTAGTTCTCTGTTAGCCATAGTTTGTACTTTACTCTTTCTCTAATGCTTGTCTGGCTGCGTTGTTGGCCTGAGCGATGCGCGCAATACGCTGAAGTAAAGGACATTCATCTACGTTGGGATTGTCCACACATTTCTCAGGCCAATAGAATGGCTGCTCAGTCCATACAGACAGGCAGCTAACTGCTTTAATCGGGGGAGGTTTAACTGGCCCTATTAGGGTCGTTCCGCAGGCTGTCAGGACTGACATCAGTAACAACGTCGCTACGAGCTTTGGCAGCTTCTCTAACATCTTCTGCATCTCTTTCTAGCCAGTTGGCTTTAGCTGCTTGTTCAGTCTTCTTATCTGCCTTCTTAGCTGATATACCACCCACTATGCCAGTGACAAGCTTTAGTACTAGTTCAAGTACAGACCACATTAGCAGGCACCGTTAGCTATAGCCACTTGCTCTCTGACTGAGAACATATCAATACCTATAACCGTAGCTATCTGAAAAGCAGTTGACAATTTCTCACTCAGAGTCTTAGCTTCTGAGAAGTCTTTACCGTTCCTCTTAGCTACCTCAATCAACTGAGTTGAAATGAGAGTGACTAATTCTACACGAGCTGCAAGAATGCTAGCGCTATGGGCTCCACTGTTGTGCAACAGTGTAAGACGGGCAGCTGACTCTGTTACTGCAGCTCTCTCGCTATCCGCTAAATAGGGCAAGACAGCCTCAGCAACAATGCGTGCTCTCTCACCTCTAGCTGACTCACACGAGGCTGGGCCAATCATTTTGTCAAACACATAACTCACAGAGTTATTGCCTTTGTCTATAAAGCCAGCACAGGCTGAAAGTGTAACAGCTAGAATAGCTACAGTGATGTATTTCAACATTTTATGATCCTACAACAGCTTTGACTGGCACTTTAAAACAGTTGATCTTAAAATCCACTATAGTACCGTCTTCCACCTTCTTTGTGTAGGCTGCGGCTGCAAGTGCATATGGAGGGCAAGCATCAACTACTGAACTCGTAGCTACAGCTGTGCCGTCAGGTTGCACTACAATAGCTAGAAAGACCAGAATAACTTTAATCATGTTCTGTTCCGTCCTTTACGGGTTGGTTGCTTCTTAAGATTGGCACGAGCAGGCAGTACTTTTAGATTGGTTCTGCTGTTATTATTGGGGTTCATATCTTTATGGTCTACGTGCTTGCCGTCGCCTTTGCGTACACGACCCGCTGCAACCATAGCTCCCCGAGCCTTATTTCTGTTTCCTCTAGCCTTTAGCTGAGCTGGAGTACCCTGAAAATCATCATATTCTTTTCTATAGTTTCTCGGGGGCCTCTTTTTTACAGGACCAGTAGCAGGTTTTGGTGGTGCTTTAATACGAATACTCATTTTGTTATTATACTCTACTATGACACAAAAGTAAACTGTGCTCTAGATTCTTCAACACCAATCACAATCTCAAACGTGTCAGCTAAGTCTGCATAGGCTACAATCTTGTCGCCCGGATGCAATACTAGCCTGTCACTGTCTATAACTTTGCCACTAGTGTGATGCTCAACACCTTCATTGTACATAAGATAATGATACTCAGCGTCCTCTGCATGATAAAGCTCAAGAGATAGATGCTGTTTAGATGCAGATTTATTAGCGTATCTAAGAAACACTAAATCAGCCACAAAATTATTGGGGCAGGTGTATAGAACAGTTGCAGACCCGTCTGCACTAGTTGAGGCTACACCCACCCCTACAGAATACTTCTTTAAATCAGAAGCCATTAATACTTGTCGCCCATATAGTCGTAGTCTTGAACAATTCTAGACTTCTTCTTAGCTCTAGTAACTTTCTTCTTAACTTCTGCCTTCTTCTCTGCGTCTTTGCCTAAGTTATAAAGCTCTCTAGCTGTCGTGCCTTTATTTGGCTTCTTACGGGGTACTGGTGCTTTCTTACTAGAGCCAGTACTAGAGGCTGCAGCTTTAGCTGGCCTTTTACGGGGCACAGGATCGGGCACTACTCTGTTAGAAGCTTCAGTCTCTTTTGGCTTATTAGCCTTTACTTCTCTAGCCTTAAGGCTATTCACAGACCTTCTCTTTTTCATCTCTGCTGCGCGGGCTTGATTAGCTTCTTTAGGTGAGGCGTCGTTAGCTATAGCTTTTGCACGGGCTCTGTCGCCTGCTTCATTGTCTCTCTTAGTTTTAGCGATACGGGGGTCTACTGTTTTAGGATCTTTCTTTGGTGCTTTACTCTCAAGATAGTTAATAGCTGCCACAGTACCTGCCATAAAAGCTGCTGCACCAGCTCCTCTAGAAAGAAGAGATAGCACTCTAGCTTTAGTTAGGCCTGTTCGCTTTGCCCAGCTACTAACTTGTGAGGGGGTGGGCTTACCCACTGCTCTACTAGCACCGTTACCGTCTTTTCTAATATTAAGCTTCTTAGCTTTAGGTCCAGCACTTGCAGAACTAGACCCGCCAGTCTTAGCTACAGCGTTGCCGCCAGTCTTAGCTACAGCGTTGCCGCCAGTCTTAGCTACAGCGTTGCCGCCAGTCTTAGCTACAGCGTTGCTACCCTTCGGCGTAGACATAGCACCTCTACGACTGTCCTTACGAGCGGCTCTACGGTCTGCTGCTGTTCGCCTCTGGGCCTCTCTTCTAGCATTTTTAATATCATCATTGACTTTAGGCCTTTTAGCTCTCGGGGTTACAGGTTTTCTAGCCATAGTAGTTTAAATCTTTCTGTAAGTTTGTCCGTTGACTTCAAAAATAGAACCTTCGTCTGCTTTAGCAAAAGCTATTCTGAAGTTTCTTGCTGGATTTCTAACATCGTTATCTAACACGTTGTCATCCGCGTTACCCGCGTACTCATAGTCTGGTCTAGCAGCTTTCTGAGATATCTCAGTAACCTTCTTGTCGTTCGGGCCATCGGCAATTGGTTGTGGCTGTGGCTGTGGCTGTACTACACGAGGGCTAGTGCCAGCGTTATACAAGCCTTTAGCTGTGGTGCCAGTGCTGGGCTGCTCTGTATTGGTATTGGGATGCTTTAGCCAGCTAGTGTCTGGCTTATTGTAATGCTTCTCATCACCCGCAGTTCGCTGTTCGGGCTTTGCCCTCACTCTAGCGGCTTCGCCGCCTTTATTACTACTGCCTATGCCTTTAGATACAAACTGTTGCTCTTCTCTCAGCCTCTCTCTAAAGTTAGCAATGCCTTTATAGTGTTTGAGAACAGCCTCGCCTGCTGTCTTTAGCTTCTTAGTATCTCCGGCTGCCTTAAGCTCATTCAGATATTCCATTAACGCTAGTGGACTGTCAATAATAACTCTGAGAATGTTTTCATTAGTGGTAGCTTCTTGAAGCTTTACATTGCCTTTATTAGCTACGTTAGCCTGCTGCTGATGAAGCCTGCGCCTCTTATCAACTTCAGGCGTTTTGCCTAAGCCTCCACTCGGGGCTTTAGGGGCAGTCACAGCTGATTGGTTCTGTTGATTACTGTTATAGCTCGGGCTAAGTCTAATACTCTCAGAAGAAGCTGGTTGCTCCGGTCTTAGAAACTTATTCGGGTTCTTAGCAAATGCAAGCTTTTGTTTCTCAATCAGTCTTTCAGCTTCATCAGCATCAGTCATAACGTAAGCGCCGTTAGCTGCATTCAAAAACTTATTAATACCAGCCTGAGAGCCTGTATCAAATACAGACATAATATCTGCTACGTTACTGCCAGTAGCCTTCATCTGCTCTTGTAATTGTTTCAACGTAGCGTTAGTTATATTGCCAACTGTTGGGTGACTGAATGTTACATCTTCGCCAGCGTTCATAAGATCAAGAGCAATCTGAAAATCTTTTGTATACAGATTTCTGCCTCTTGACTTCTTATCAGTCAGATTTTGTAGCGACTGTGGCAGCATCAGCTATAGCACTCTCAATTTCTTTAAGTTCATATACAACACCAGTGCGGTTAAACAATGCCTCTCTTATGTAATAGACATCAGAATGAAACAGATGAATAGAACTTAATCTATTGTTTTTTACAGCTTCATAAAATCTATACAGAAGAGTGCTATCTGGTTGTTTGGATTTTAACACGTAGTTTTACCTATATCTCAACAAATGTCAAGCTCTAGTTATAACTACTAGTTACAACATAAGTTCAAACATTCATTTCATAATCTTTATATACAAAATATACTCAAATCATATTTTATATGTTTTTTAAATCTCAATGTTTATGTTACAATGAAAAGAAACAGTCAAACTGATCAGCTATACTCTGTATTATATATAGTATATATGCATTCAGATATCAATGTCAACCCCTACTTTAGTACTATACCCACATTGTTACACTATGTTACAACTGAAACACTAGCGTTTCTGCCATTCTGTGACAAAGATTGTAACATTCTGTAACAATTCGTGATCACTGTAACATTCACATAGACTTAAAATAGCCTGTATTTTATCTGTTTTGAAACTTAGGTCAATAGCTTCAAGAGTATGAAATCTCATTATCTGTGTTCGTAAACATTCATAGTTATCAAACACTAACAATGTAAAGGGTATTAACATTCACTCAAGTTGACACTTAGAGCCTGTATTGCTGACCAGTACTACTAGTGATTGTGTCGATAGTTCCGCTACTACTGCTTGTATTCATAGTTATGCTTGTATTGGGCGTCTCTAGTTAACATGTAAAAAGCTAATATTATGAAGGGGTTGTGAACAAATACGTAGCCCCCTGCCGTGGCCCTACCCGTACCCCCGTACCACACAAAATGACAGACATACGTCAGTACCACACACTACTATGTTATGCATACAACTGTTAGTTAGAGGGATGCGAATGAGAATGATTCTCAAGTGGTGCGATAGAGGTGGAGCTAGCTAGCAGCCTCTATCAAACGCAATGCCTCTACAGCGCCATTTAAGCGACACACGGCACCCATCCCCCTATAGCCGTGTGACTATATAGAAAAATAAAAGACTGGCG
>Ga0209425_10005744_pt1 | contig 12091 bp, 12 predicted proteins | sample COG_05_FD_184749 | JGI IMG/M metagenome (GOLD analysis project Ga0209425, IMG submission 184749) | Pelagic Microbial community sample from North Sea - COGITO 998_met_05 (SPAdes) (version 2) | ecosystem: Environmental > Aquatic > Marine > Neritic zone/Coastal water | place: Helgoland, sampling... | reverse complement strand
TTTTTTAACACCCATTCTGACACTTTTTGAATGTTCAATCATCATATCTAGAGACACATTCCTAGTCGATTTAAAATTATAAAGTACCGATCCTAATGAGTCCCCTACTAAAATAATATCACAATGATTGTCAAGAATTGATGCAACATTTTTAGAGTAAGCGGTTAAACAAACAATTTTAGATTTATTTTTTTTTGCAATTAACTTTTTAATCTTAATCATTTATTCTAGTTCGATCGTACTTGGTGGTTTTGAGGTAATATCATAAACTACTCTATTTATTCCAACTATACTATTTATAATTTTATTAGAAATAGTTTGCAAAAATTTTTTATCAAAATTATAAAAATCAGCTGTCATACCATCTTCTGAAGTGATGGCTCTTAATAGACATATGTGTTCGTATGTTCTATTATCTCCCATTACACCCACAGTTTTTACTGGCAGCAGTGCTGCATACGCCTGCCAAATTTTATGATATAAATTAGTTTTTTTTAACTCATTAATAAAGAGACTATCTGCTTCCTTTAAAATTTTAATTTTTTCATTAGTAATTAATCCTGGCATTCTTATAGCTAAACCAGGTCCTGGAAAGGGGTGCCGTGAAATAATATCTTTTGAAAGTTTCAATTCTAAGCCCAATTTTCTAACCTCATCCTTAAAAAGAAACTTTAAAGGCTCAACTAATTTTAATTTCATTCTTTTTGGAAGTCCTCCAACATTGTGGTGTGATTTAATTTTTGAAGTCTGACTACCAGTAACAGATTTACTCTCAATTAAATCTGGATAAAGAGTTCCTTGTGCTAAAAATTTCACATTTTTGATTTTTTTTGCATATCTTTCAAAAATTTTAATAAAAAGATTTCCTATTATTTTTCTCTTTTTTTCAGGATCAGTTACATTGGTTAATTTATTAATAAATTCTTTTTTTGCATCTACATAAATTAAATTAATCTTTAATTTTTTTTTAAACGTTTCAACCACTTGTGTTTCTTCGTTTTTTCTCAGAAGTCCATTATTAACAAATATACATGTCAAATTTCTTCCAATTGCTTTGCTTAATAACTGTGCAACAACACTACTATCTACACCTCCTGATAAACCACATATAACTTTATTATTTCCGATCTGCTGTTGAATTTCTTTAATTAATTTTAATTTTTGATCTTTAGATGACCAGTTTTTTTTTACCTTACATATTAAAAATAAAAAATTACGTAATAAAACTCTTCCCTTTTTAGTATGAGTTACTTCTGGGTGAAATTGAACACCATAAAATTTATTCTTTGAATTTTCGATGATTGCTAGTTTTGAGTTCTTACTTGATGCAATTATTTTAAAATTTTTTGGCATTTTAGAAACCTGATCAGCATGACTCATCCAAACATCATTTTTATTTTTCTTATTAAAAAAATTTTTTATTAAACTACTATTATTAACTTTATTTAATTGAGCCAATCCAAACTCTCTGTGTTTAGATTTCTTTACTTTTCCTCCAAGTTCTTTTGACAAAATTTGATGTCCAAAACAAATTCCTAAAATAGGTATGCCTAACTTTAGGACTTTTTTATCAAAACTAAACTTATCGTTTTGATAAACGTTTAATGGGCCACCAGATAAAATTACACCACGTATATTTTGTTTTTTGATTCTGGTAGTTTTAAATTGTTTGTGACTAATAATTTCTGAGAAAACACCTAATTCTCTTACTCTTCTTGCAATTAATTGCGTAAACTGTGATCCAAAATCAATTATAAGAATTTTGCTTAAGTGACTACTAAGACTCATCTTTTGGCTCCAAATTTTTTAAAGAGTCCAAAATTAATTCTTTTTTATCACACATATTTTTACAAATTTTTGAAAATTTTTCAGTTAACTCTTTTACTTTTGAGTAATTAGATTTTTTAAGCTCTATCTCCATTAACATATAATTAGCTTCTTCATTTTTGGGCTCTAATAATAGTGTTGTGTTTATATTTTTCTCTTCTTCCTTTTCATTTTCTTCAACATTGAATATTTTTGCTAAATATAAATACGATTTTGCATTTTTGGGGTTAAAGACAATATTTCTCTGAAATAAAAATTTTGCTTCACCATATTTTTTTTCGATATATTTTTTTTCTCCTTCTTTAAAAAAACTGTTTTCAGCAGAAAGAACGTTTGCTAAATTTAGTAGCAAAAAGACAATTAATAATAATCTATTTATTTTTTTCATTAATACTTGTTATCACTTTTAACTTCATCAACATTATGAACCATACTTTCATAAAACCCTGCTTTTGTAATTTTTACAAAGTTTGGTTTATTTTTTAATTTAAAAACTTTTTTTGCTCCCAAATACCCCATTGAGGATTTTAACCCTCCCACTAATTTATAAATTATACTTTCAACATTTCCTCTAAATTTTACAAATCCTTCTACGCCTTCTGGAACGTATTTTGAGGCATCCTTTTGTTTTTTTTGAAAATATCTATCAGCAGACCCTTTGTTCATTGCTCCAACTGATCCCATCCCTCTAAAACTTTTATATAATTTTCCATTTCTTTTTATTAATTTACCAGGAGTTTCTGTCGTTCCAGCAAATAAAGATCCAATCATGATGGCATCTGCTCCTGCCGATAATGCTTTTGCTAAATCACCTGAATATTTAATTCCACCATCTGAAATAATTTTTGTTTTATTGTTTTTAACTCCTTCTTTTACTGCAAGAATAGCGCTTAGCTGAGGAACTCCAATTCCAGCAACCAATCTAGTTGTACATATTGATCCAGGTCCAATTCCAACTTTAATAACATCTACACCTAATTTAATTAAAAATTTAGCTGCTTCTGCAGTGGCTATATTACCTGCACATAAAGTCATATTTTTATTTTTATTTTTTTTAATTAATTTTACTATCTCTGCAACTTTTTTGCTATGACCATGAGCTGTATCAACAACAATTAAATCAACTTTTTCTTTTAATATAGCTTTAGCTCTTTTTATTTCTTTAGGTCCAGCTCCTACCGCAGCGCCTACAATTAATTTAAGTTTTTTTACTTTTTTTATTTCTTCGATTTGTTTTTTTATATCAAGATTTCTATGTATAACACCGATACCTCCTGCTCTAGCCATAGATATAGCCATTTTACTTTCGGTTACAGTATCCATTGCAGAGGATAATAGTGGTATTTTTAATATTAAATTTTTAGATAACTGAGTACTGGTATCAACCTCGGAAGGCAAAACTTCCGAATATTTTGGAGCCATAGTTACATCGTCAAAGGTAAGAGCTTCTTTTATAGGAACCATAATCATTTATATATGATTCATTTAAAAATAAAAGTATCTATCTTAAATTTTTACAAATAATAAAACTTTCTTTAGATTCTTTTCTACTAGATTTAGGTTTAAAGACCTTTACTTCATTAAAATTTTTTTTTGCCAATGCTACTATTTCATTAAATGAGCTACCTAAAAATATCTTAGCCACAAATCTTCCTTTTTTAACTAAAACTTTTTTTGAAAATATCATGGCTTCTTTACATAATTCACCTGTATATATTGCATCAATATCTTTAATTCCTGTAGTATTTACAGCCATATCTGATAAAACAACATCAACTTTGGACTTAAAAAAAGTTTTAATCTTTTCTTGTGTTTCTGTTTCCATAAAATCACCTTTTATTTGTGTTGTTTTTTCAATTTTTTCCATGTCTTTTAAATCAATAGAAACTAACCTTCCATTTTTGATGGTTTTAGCTACATACTGTGACCAACTGCCAGGTGAGGCCCCTAAATCTATTACTGATATTCCATTTTTAAGAATTTTAAATTTTTCTTCAATTTCTATTAATTTGTATACTGATCTTGCTCTGTATCCATCAACTTGAGATTTTCTGACATAAATATCTCTTCTTTGTTTGTTAATCCAATTTTTAGAAATTCTATTTTTTTTCAACTACAAACCAAACCTTAAGCTTTTAGTGACAAAATCATTTTTCAGAGATTGGATTTTTATTTTAACATCTTTGTTTGTTCTCATATCTTTGTTACCATCCCATATTCCAGCTGCTAAATGTAGAATTCCAATTTTTTTATTTGGTAAATATGGTTCAACAAATGTGTTTTGTCCTTCATCAAATTTAGGTAAAAGATTACTAGCAATCCAATTACAATTTAATGGTAAAAACTCAGTATCTAAATTGTCTATATATACTGACATATTGATTGCTAGGCCCTCAGAGCCAAAGATATTGCCTGACTTGAGAGTTTGTTTTAAATTTTTTTGCCAAGAAGTCCAACCAGGGGAATTTTTTTCTAATGAAAAAACTCCTATATTAATATGTGGTGCAAAAGCCAATTTTCTTGCTTTTTCTAATCCTATTTTAGATTTAACTGCATGTTTAAAGTTTTGAGATTTAATTAATGCGATTTTTCCAAACAACCAATTAACTTTAGAAATTATTTTATAGCCTGGTCCTATTGATTGAGTAATTCCTAATTTTCCATCTTCACAAGCTTTAAAATATAACTCGACAGAATTCCAATCATTTACCCAAGCATCACAGTCTATCCATAAGTATTTTTCATAATTAGGAAAATATTTTGGCAAAAAGGCTCTGGATACTTGACTCTTAAGCCATTCCTTACCTTTTACTTTAAATGAAGACACCTCTATGTCCCATTCAGCTGATTTAATTTCATCTACTTTTTTTGATAATATTGTTTTCTGATCTTTAGTTAGACCTGCATCTAAAATACAAATTGCTATATCTTTACTTTTTTCAAAAATTTTAATTGAATCAACAAGCTCATTTAGCAACTCAAAATAATTTGAGTCGGCTAATGACACAATTACATTTTTTTTCATTTATAGTACATCTTCGAAATCTTCATTTTCATTATTCTCAATAATGTTAACTTTTTCTTTTTTTATTTTATGAAAATGTAAATAGCTTATTGGAATTAAAGATAAATATAGAAAAACACTTATTGCGATTGTCTTAAATGTGTAAACTAATAATGCACCAAAAAACACGACTATTCCAAATAGTAAAAATTTTGTCATGCTTCTAGGGATAACAATTCTTTTAAAAGAATATGTTGGGATTGTGCTTATGAGTAGTAATGAAACTATAACAAAACATATTGGGACAATTAAATCATAATTAATCTTAAATAAATATTTTTCTAAGCCGCTAAAGTTTATTATCAATGGCAATAAAACAATTATTCCTCCTGCTGGAGATGGGACACCTTCAAAAAAATTATCTTTCCAAGTTGACTCTTCAGTAGTAGTTACATTGAATCTTGCTAATCTTAGAGCTACACAAACAACGTACATTAAACAAACAAACCAACCTAATTTATCCAAATATTGGAGGCTCCAAAAATACATTATAAATGCAGGTGCAACACCAAAGCTAATCACATCTCCAAGTGAGTCTAATTCTTTACCCATTTTGGAAGTTCCTTTGATCAATCGTGCAATTCGTCCATCTAATGCATCCATTAACCCAGCAAATAATATCCCAATTACTGCAATAGTGAACTTTCCATCTAATGCAAACTTTATTGAGCTTAATCCTATACAAACACCTATTAAAGTAATGGCATTCGGCAAAATCATTCTTGCTTTTTTTTCAGATACAATTTTAAAATTATTTTTTGGTTGTTCCATAAACTATTTCTTAGCTAGTAAGGTTTCACCTGCAATTGTTTTTTGCCCAACTTTAACTAATGGTTTATAATTTTCAAAATAAACATCAGCTCTACTTCCAAATCTAATCATTCCTATTCTCTCACCTTGGCTAAGTTGTTGATCTTTATATGTTTCGCAAACAATTCTTCTAGCTATTAAACCTGCTATTTGTACTACAATAATGTCTTCACCTGTATTGTTAATAATTTTATAATAATTTCTTTCATTGTCTTCACTTGCTTTATCAAGAGAAGCATTTAAAAATTTTCCAGGTTTATAAAGTATATCTGAAATTTTACCTTCACATGGTGTTCTATTAACATGACAATCAAATACATTCATAAAAATACTTATTTTGGTAAAGATTTTACCTTCCAAATTTAATTCCTTAGGTCCCTCTACTTCATGGATCATTAACACCTCACCATCAGCTGGACTTGTTAAATATTCATCACTATTAATTGAAACTCTTTCAGGATCTCTAAAAAAATAATAAACCCAAATAGTTAAAATTAATCCTATTAAACCTAAGAATGAGTTAAATATATAAAACAAGATTGTTATAAAAATTGCTATAGCTAAAAACTTATAACCTTCGGCATGTATCTTTGGAAAAATTTTATCTATCATAACCTTATATTTGATAATTTTTTATTAATATGTATATAAAGCACTAAATTACAATTACTAATATATTATTAAAATATGGCTAAAATTAACGTTAAAAATTCAATAGTTGAACTCGATGGTGACGAAATGACAAGAGTCATTTGGGATTTTATTAAAAACAAACTAATTTTACCCTATTTAGATTTGAATATTGAATACTATGATCTTGGAATGAGAAGTCGAGATAATACTGATGACCAAATTACAATTAATTGTGCTAATGCAATCAAAAAAAATGGTGTTGGAATTAAATGTGCAACTATTACTCCCGACGAAGCAAGAGTTAAGGAGTTTGATTTAAAAAAAATGTGGAGATCACCTAATGGAACGATAAGAAATATTATTGGTGGTACGGTTTTTAGAGAACCTATAATTTGTAAAAATATTCCAAAACTAGTTCCTTCTTGGACAGATCCATTAATTATTGGAAGACATGCTTTTGGAGACCAATACCGAGCAACAGATTTTAAAGTACCTGGGAAAGGTAAAATGGAAGTTAAATGGACTGCAGAAGATGGAAGTGATGAAATTAAGTATGAGGTTTTTAATTTTCCTGGTGCGGGCATAGCTTTATCAATGTATAATTTAGATAAATCAATAGAAGACTTTGCAAGATCCTGTTTTAACTATGGTTTAATAAAAAAATGGCCAGTTTATTTATCAACTAAAAATACAATTTTAAAAGTTTATGATGGAAGATTTAAAGATATTTTTCAAGATGTTTTTGAGAGAGAGTTTAAATCAGAGTTTGATAAACAAAAAATTACTTATGAACACAGATTAATTGACGATATGGTTGCATGTGCAATGAAATGGAGTGGTAAATATATTTGGGCTTGTAAAAATTATGACGGTGATGTTCAGTCAGATACAGTTGCCCAAGGATATGGTTCTTTGGGTTTGATGACAAGTGTTTTGCTTGCACCAGATGGAAAAACAATGGAGGCTGAGGCTGCTCATGGCACAGTTACTAGACATTACAGGATGCATCAGCAAGGCAAAGAGACTTCAACAAATCCAATTGCATCAATATTTGCTTGGACTAGGGGTCTTGCACATAGAGGTAAATTAGATGCAAATAAAAATTTAATAAACTTTTCAACTACTTTGGAAAAAGTTTGTATTAATTGTGTTGAAAAAGGATCAATGACTAAAGATTTAGCAATTTTAATTGGACCATCTAGCAAATATTTAACTACTAATCAATTCTTAGACGAAATTGATGGTAACCTCAAAAATACATTAAATTAAATTTTTTAACTTTTTAAAAGCTTCATCTATTTTAGACTGATCTTGTCCACCGGCTTGAGCAAAATCTTTTCTTCCACCCCCTCCTTGTCCACCAATAATCTCTGAACCAACTTTAACAAATTGAACTGCATCAAATTTATCTACTAATTTCTCTGTTATACCAACTGCAATTCCAACTTTATCATCTTTGCTAGCAAACACTACTATTATACCTTCGTTTAATTCTTTCTTCCCCTTATCAACAAGTTTTCTTAATTCTTTAGGTGGCAATCCATCAACTTTTTGAAGTCTTAATTTAATTCCCTTAATTTCATGGTCGGTAATTTTATTTTTTGATTTATCTTTTAGAATTGAATTAACTGAAATTATGTCTAATTGTTTTGTTAAATTTTTAATTAATGTTTTTTGATTGTCCTGATCTAAATTTGGTTTTCCACCTAAATCAATTATTTGATTAGTTAAATCTTTAATAGTTTCATCATTTTTTTCAGAGGAAATACTAGAGAGTTTTTCTTTATTCTTTAAAAAGTCTTCTAATTGTTTATCTCTTAGAGCTTCTATTCTTCTAACTCCTGCAGCAATTGAAGATTGGCTTATAATCTTAAATTTACCAATATCACCTGTATTTTTAACATGTGTTCCACCACATAATTCAGTTGAAAAATATTTATCACCCTCATCACCCATTGATAAAACTCTTACTTCATCGCCATATTTTTCACCAAATAAAGCTAATGCACCTTTTTCAACTGCCTCATCTGGTGTCATTAAACGAGTTATAACTTCAGATTTTTTTGAAACCATTAAGTTTACAAAATTTTCTATCTTGTCAATTTCTTCAGTTGGTATTGGTTTCATATGACTAAAATCAAACCTCAAACGACCAGGCTCTACCAAAGATCCTTTTTGAGTAACATGATCACCTAAAACTCTCCTTAGAGATTCGTGTAATAAATGAGTTGCAGAATGATATGCTTTAGTATCATTTCTTCTTTCAACATTTATTTTTAATTCAATGCTATCTTTTATCTTAATAGAACCACTAATTACTTTTCCGTAATGTATAAATAAGTCCCCTATTTTCTTTTGGACATCTGTTACCTCAAATTTAAAATCATTTGCAATAATTAAGCCAGTATCTCCTACTTGACCGCCAGACTCTGCATAAAATGGTGTCTGGTTAACAATTATCATTCCTAAATCATTTTCTTTTAATTCTTTTACTTCTTTATTATCTTTTAAAAGTGATAATATTATTCCCTCAGCTTGATTAGTTTCATAACCTAAAAACTCAGTTGCTTCTAATTTATCTTTTATTCTAAACCAAATGTCTTCGACTGCAGCATCTCCAGACCCTTTCCAGTTTTTTTTTGCAAGCTCTCTACTTTCTTTCATCAGAGATTGGAACTTTTGAGTATCAATAGACATTGATTTGTTTCTTAAAATATCTTCTGTTAGATCCAATGGAAATCCATAAGTATCGTATAATTTAAATGCTACTTCACCAGGTAATACTTTATCTATTTTAGATACTTCATCATTTAAGATTTTAATTCCCCTATCTAAAAGAACTAAAAACTTTTCTTCTTCCATTCTTAAAGTTTCTTTAATTAATGACTCAGCCCTTATTAATTCAGGATAATTGTCTGACATTTCGTTTCTAAGTGTTTCGAATAAATTATAAAAAACTGGTACTTTAGATCCAAGTAAATGTGAATGTCTCATTCCTCTTCTCATTATTCTTCTAAGAACATAACCTCTTCCCTCATTTGAGGGCAGTACTCCTTCAGCAATTAAAAAAGCGCTTGCTCTTAAGTGATCAGCTATAACTCTAAAACTAGATTGATTGGATTGATCTGATTTAATTTTAATAATTTCAGATGCAGCATTAATTATTTTTTTAAAATGATCTGTTTCATAATTATCATGCGTTCCTTGAAGTAATGCAGCAATTCTCTCTAAACCCATCCCAGTATCAACTGATGGTTTTGGAAGATTAATTCTTTTATTCTTAGATACTTGTTCAAATTGCATGAAGACTAAATTCCAAATTTCGATGAACCTATTTCCATCTTCATCTTTTGAGCCTGGTAGGCCTCCTTTTAAATGATCACCATGATCATAAAAAATCTCAGAACAGGGTCCACATGGACCAGTTTCACCCATTGACCAAAAATTGTCTATTGTTGAAATTCTAATTATTCTATCATCACTAAAACCTGCTATTTTCCTCCAAAAATTAAATGCTTCCTCATCTTCATGATAAATTGTTACATAGAGTCGATTTTTATCTATTCCAAAATCCTTAGTAATTAAATTCCATGCATAATGGATTGCTTGTTCTTTAAAATAATCACCAAATGAAAAGTTTCCTAGCATTTCAAAGAAAGTATGGTGTCGCGGCGTATAACCAACATTTTCTAAATCATTATGTTTTCCTCCTGCTCTTACACATTTTTGTGAAGTTGTGGCTCTTTGATAGTCTCTTTTTTCGAGTCCTGTAAATACATTCTTAAACTGAACCATTCCAGAATTAGCAAACATTAATGTTGGGTCATTATTCGGTACTAAATTACTAGACTCGACTATTTTATGATTATTCTTCTCAAAAAAATTTAAAAATGTTGATCTTATTTCATTTAAAGTTTTGTCTGCCATATATTTAAAATACAGCTTTTTTATTTGATGTCTAGGTAACTGTAAGGGAAAAAGGCGCTTAATTTAGGCATGTGAGGGACACACTACCTCACACTAGCTCACACTAGCTCACACTAGTTATGCGGACGATTTAAGATTCATAAAAAATAAATTGCATAAAGTTTCGTCAAATTAAGCAACAAACTAGTGTCCAGACTAGAGACTTTAGAGATAAATTAGATGGTTAATTCTCAAGATTTTTGATAAAATTTTTGATGAAAAAAATATTTATAATTCTAATTTGTTTATTATTGATAAGTATTTTTTCTAAATCTTTAAACTTATCTTTGTCTAAAAATTCTTGACACTTACTAATACCATTTTTTTGGACTTCTTGAATAATTTTATCTTTGGTATAATTAATCATATATTAAAATAAAAACATATACTAAATAATATTTAAAATAAAATTAAATATAAGTAAAATAGAATAATTTTTTTTAAGATTGTTAAACAAATGTTAGGTAATTATAAATTTAATTTTTCAAAAATATAATTGAATGTATTCCGATTTTTAGAGTTTGGATTATCAAGAGAATTGTTCTTTGAAACAAATTTAAACTTATTACTTAATAAAATTTGATTTACCCTAACCTTTTGTTCTTCAAATTTTTCATTTATTTCAACTGAAATACTTTTAATTTTTTTAGAATTTAAATATTTATCAGCACCCTCTAAGATTAAATGTTCGATACCATCTACATCAATCTTTATATAATCCGGTATATCTAATATTTTATTATCAATCAGATTATTAATATTATTTCCAAAAACTTTATAACTGTTTTTTTCATAGATTTTATTTCCATCATGACCAAAATCTTCACCAAATGTGTTTAAAGAACAGCCTTCTTGAAATCTAGTTTCTTTTAAATCTAAATATGAATTTTCATTATTCGTTAATGGAAATTGATTTATTAATATTCTCTCTTGTAGTTTGTTTATTGAAATATTTCTGCTTAATACTCTTAAATTACTTGTTGATGGTTCAAAACTAAAGATTTTTATATTGTTATGTTTTTGGCTAGCATATAACGAAAATAATCCTATATTGGCACCTATATCCCAAAATATAGTATTTTCATCATTCTTAAAATTATCAATCCATTTAAGTGTCCCAGGTTCTTTAGAAAAAATTCTTTTTACTCTTAAATCTACTGCTTTATTGGGTATAAAAAATTTAACTTTACTTCCTAATACATTTACTTCTTTATAACTTTTATCTTCTATGTGTTCTTTAAGGAATAATATAAATTGAAATTTTTTTGAAAACAAATGTATAATTTTATCAATTAAGATTAAAAATAAGTAAATTATTTTAGTTAGTTTATACAACAAGATAAAAAATTAGGTATAATGTTTTAAGAATAAAATCTATAAAATTATTATTAATTGATATAAGTCTTAAATATTTTAATACTGTTAGATAAATAATATTCTGTCTTTGATGTATTATTTTTGCTTTTATGGTCCCCAAGGTCCTGATCCGTGGTTAAAACTGCGCTATTCTTGGTCCTTTATGAATTTGATAACACTTTCGGTAGATTGGACCGGTGTTAAAACTTCCCTCGTATTCCATCTTGATTTGTGAATGAACTTGTTCGTGGTTCCCACAATTAATACAACGATCAATTATAGGGGTTTGGTCGTTAGGATTTTGTGAATTATTCTCTCTATTGTTCCAAGCCATAATTTTTTCTAAAATTTTTTTGTAATAAATTTTTATAATATTTTTTGAAAAATTATTTTTTTTCAATTAGTTTTCAACAGCTTCAACTGTCTAGAACTAAC
>Ga0209425_10005743_pt1 | contig 12091 bp, 11 predicted proteins | sample COG_05_FD_184749 | JGI IMG/M metagenome (GOLD analysis project Ga0209425, IMG submission 184749) | Pelagic Microbial community sample from North Sea - COGITO 998_met_05 (SPAdes) (version 2) | ecosystem: Environmental > Aquatic > Marine > Neritic zone/Coastal water | place: Helgoland, sampling... | reverse complement strand
TGACAGAGGGAGATCTTTTAACGACGGAAGAAATGATAATAAATCTTCATCTAGATTTAGAAAAGATGATAACAGAAGATCTTTTAATGAAAAAAGAGAAGACAGGCGCGGTTCTTATAGTGATCGAAAGAAAGATAGTAGGCCCTCATCAAGGTTTAAGAAAGACAACAACAGAGAGTCTTTTGGTGAAAAAAAGAGTGGAATTTCTGAAAAATCTTTTGGATTTAAAAAGAAGTTTGGTGGAAAGAAAAAAAAGCCTTTTAACAAATTTTCAAAAAAATCTTGGTAATCTAAGCTTTTTGTAATTAATTATTAGTGAGATATTGCCTTAAATATTATAACAATTAACTTTATTACAATGAATAAAATAAATCTTGGTCTTCATTTAGGCTTTTTAACTACAAGATACAATGATCCAAAAATTTGGACGGATTTAGTTCGTAATGAATTTAATTTATCTCATGTTCAATTTGTATCGGATTTAATCGATCCATCTTTACCTGACAAAATTATAAAAGAAGAGGTAAAAAAAATAAACTATTATGCAAGAAAGCATAAAATAAAAATTAAGCATACTATGACCAGTCATAGAAATAACTATATGGGCTGGTCTAATAAAAAAATTAGTATTTATTGGAAAGAGTGGCTCAAGAAATTTTTAAAGATATCATCAATGCTTGGCGCAGAAGGTGCTGGTAGTTTATTAGGTATTTTTACTTTTAATGACTATAAAAACAATTATTCTTTGACAAGAAAAAAAATTATTAATGGCTGGATAGAACTTGCGAAATTTGGAAAAAAATGTGGCTTAAAGTATTTAATATGGGAACCGATGTCTGTACCAAGAGAGATGGGTGATACTATTAAAGATACTTATAGCCTACATAAAGAATTAAATAAAAATTCAGCAATACCAATTTTACTTAATTTGGACGTTGACCACGGAAATCATAGTTCTAAAAATAAAAATGATCACAATCCATATAAGTGGATAGAAAAACTTGGTCACCTTAGCCCGTCTATTCACATAAAACAAAAAACAAAAGATATTTTTACGCACAAACCTTTTATCGCAAAATATAACAAAATTGGAATTATTAAACCAAGTAAAATTATTTCGTCTATAAACAAAACTAAAATTCAAGAATGTACTTTATATTTTGAATTTTCGTTTAGAGAAAGAGAACCATTCGACTCAAGTGCAATAAAAGATATAAAAGAGTCAGTAAACTATTGGAGAGAATATCTTGATGCCTAGATTATTAAAAAAAAGTATTTTTTTGAAAGGAGTGAATGAATTAGAAACTAGACAAAATAATATAGAAGTTAAGAATAATGATATAGTTATAAAAATTGACTCATGTGGAATTTGTAGTTCCGATCTTAAATTTATATACAGTAGTCATAGAATAAAAAAATACCCTGTAATCCTTGGTCATGAAATTTCAGGCACTGTAATGAGAACAGGAAACAAGAAATTTATAGAAAGCAACGCTAGAATTGTTCTAGGCGCAGAGATTCCTTGCGGAAAATGTGAAAGTTGTAAAAAACTAAAAATAAGCAATTTATGTGACAAGCCTATTTCTGTTGGGTCTAATTTTGATGGCGGATTTACAAATTATCTAATACTCAAAAAAGATGTCTATAATAAAATTCCTAAGATTATTTATAAGAGCAAAAAAAAATTAAAATTTGCTGCATTGTCAGAGAGTATTGCTTGTGTTTTAAATGGTTTGGAAACGATAAATTTTAAAAAAAAGAATACAATAGCAATTATAGGAGCAGGATACATGGGTTTGCTTTTTACTGCTTTATCAAAAATACTAGGAGCAAAAAAAATTTTAGTTATAGATTTTGATGGAAAACGTCTTAAAATTGCAAAAAAATTAGGTGCTCATAAAATATGTAGAATCTCTAATAATTCACAAGAAGCAATTTTGAAAAAAATATATCAAACAGGTAAAACAATTAGTTATGATCACGTCATTTCAGCCAATAGTAATATTAAAAGTCATGAATTAGCCTGTGCAATAGTTGCAAAAAAAGGTAGCGTAAATTTATTTGGTGGAGTTCTGAAAAATCAAAAAATTTTGATAGATCCAAATATTATTCACTATAAGGAAGCTCTAATTTCCGGCTCCTTTTCTTCTAATATTACTCATTTAAAAAAAGCATTTTCTATAATAAGAAAAAAATCTATAAATTTTTCTCAAATTGTTACTAGCCATACAAACTTTAGAGGTTTTAGATCTAAAATTACTATGTTAAAAAATCAAAAAGAAATAAAATCAATTTTTTTACCTGAATAATGAACATATACAAAAATAAAGCAAATCTGGTAATATCTGAGATACAAAAAAGCTTATTTAATGTACCGGACATACAAACTAAAAAATTAATAAATGAAATTTTAAAAGCTAAGAAAGTTTTTTTAGTTGCAGTTGGAAGAGTAAATTTATCCCTACAGTGCTTTGGAAAACGTCTTTCTCATTTAGGCATCGAAGTTGAGCTTGTAGGCTCCCTTACAGAAAAACCAGCAACAAAAAAGGATCTATTGTTAGTTGCGAGTGGCTCAGGAGAAAGCATTGTACCGTTAGAAGTAGCAAGAAAAGCAAAAAATATTGGTTGTAAAATTGCATTAATTACTTCGGCAAAAAAATCTTCATTAAGAAAAATATCTAATTTTGTAGTTGAAATAAAAGCGCCAACTAAAATAGTAAAGAGAACTATTATTGAAAGTTTATCTGATAAAGCCAGCAAGCCTAAAGCTTCATACCAACCAATGAGCTCTTTATTCGACCAAGCACTGCATATATATGGTGACGTTGTCTCAATATTGATTATCGAAAAACTTAGAATCAATAAAAAAATGCTGTGGAAATATCATGCAAATTTAGAATAAAAAGATGAAAATCATAATACCATTAGCAAGCAGAGATAAAAATTTTGAAAATAAATTTGGAACCATAAAACAACTTTGTAAAGTTGGAGAGACTACAATGGTAGAAGAATTTATCAAATATTTTAAATTCAATTATGAATATATTTTTCTATGTAGAAATAAAGATATTGTAGAAACTGATCTATTAAAAGTTATTTCAAATTTCAAATTAAAAAAAAAAATTGTTTCTATTAAACATGATACGGTAAATATAATTGAAACAGTTTCTCACGCAAAAAAATATATAAAAAAAAATGAAAGTATTTTGGTTGCGCACCCTGATGCTATTAACGTTTTATTCTCCAAAGAAAAATTAATAAAAAAATTTAAAAAACCTAATTGTAATGCTTTTTTGTTAGCCCATGAAGAAGCAGCCCAAACTAACACAACTATATCTTTGACAGGTAGACTTATTTATAGAAACAAAAAAGTAATGGAAATAATAGAAAAATCACCCCTTGCAAAAGATTCAAAAAAACTATCAGGTGTTTATTATTTTAATAAATGGTCAGAATTTCTATTTTATGCCGATAAAACTACTAAAAATCAAGATTCCATTCACGGAAGACACTTCATTAGTCAAGTATACAACGAATACATAAGAGAGAAAAAAAAAGTAGATATGTTTTTGATTAAAAAACATGTTGATCTAGGGCTAGTTAACTATATTGACGAATTCAATTTTTGGCATACATATTTTAATTACAATAAAAATAAAAAATTAACAAAAAAATTCAATTTTACAAATGTAATTCCTAGTTGCGGAGACGGACTTAGATTTACTCAAAATAAAAAAAATATTTTTAAGCCATTAATAAATATTAGTAATAAAAAAAGCATGATCAAAAAGACAGTAGAGTCACTACCTCTGGCTAAAAAGAACGTAGTCATCATTAGAAAAGATCACGATAAAAAATATAAATTTTCAAAAAAAATCAAAAGTACAATTAAAAATACGGAAGTTTTAGTCTTAAATAAAAAAACTTCTGGTATGGCCAGTACATGCAATGAATATATTAAGAGTTTACCTGATAACAGATCCTTACTACTTTCTTCTTGTGACTATTCTTTAGTTTTTAATGAGAATAAATTTTATGAGATGATTAAAAATCTTAATCCCGATGTGGTAATATGGACTTTTAAAAATTATCCAGATGCTAGAGTAGCACCTTTTGCCTATGCATATGCAGATGTCAAAAATGGTTGTGTAGTAAGAGTATCTGAAAAAAAACCCATCAGCAACCAACCTCAATTAGATCATATAGTTCAAGGAATTTTTTATTTTAAATCTAAGAAAATTTTTTCTATAGCTTTCGAAGAAATGGTCTCAAAAAAAAATACTGTCAATAATGAGTATTATGTCGGAAATTCTATAAATGAGTTAATAAAAAAAAATTATGTAGTTTTACCCTTTCAAGTTGATCAGTATATTTGTTTAGGAACACCACGTGATTTGAATGTTTATGATTTTTGGGATAAATTTCAGAATGATTTATTCTAAAAGCGCACTTTTAAAAGGTCTAGGGGACTGGGATTATGATGAAATCTCTATTCCAAATCCAAATAAAGACCAAGTTCTGGTAAAAGTAACTCAATGTGGAATATGTAGCACTGATGTAGTGAGATCTATGGAAGTTGGTTTCTACAACTATCCCATTGTGCCCGGGCATGAAATTATTGGAAAAGTGTACAAAATAGGAAACAACAAAAGCGGCTACAAGGAAGGAGATAAAGTTTGCGTTTATCCATTAATAACTTGTGGGTCATCCGATTGTTGTGGAGATAGCATTTCAGCTTACGGTTTTCAAAAAAATCCTAATCTATGTTCGAAATATGATTTTTTAGGCTCAAGAAGTCATGGGGGATACTCAGAGTACATACTTGCACCTATTAAAAGTTTAGTAAAAATACCAGACAACTTAATCGATGATCTTTCAGTTTTCACAGAGCCATCAGCAGTTGCACTTCATGCTTTTAGAATGGCACAAAAAGATAGAAGATTTGACAGTGTTTTGATTTCAGGCTTAGGACCAATAGGAGTTTTATTAGCTGCGTGGTGTAAAAATTTTAATATAAAAAATATAATTGGTATCGATAGAAATGAACATAGATTTCAAAATTTTGAAAATGTTGGGTGCGACCAGAAAATTAATACAAAGAAAGATAACTTTTTGGAAAAAATAGAATCATATACAAACAATGACTTAGCTGATGTAGCATTTGAGTGTTCTGGATCTGAAGATCTTTTATTACATTCAATCAACGGCTTAAAAAAAGGAGGAAAGATAATCATTTTAAGTAATCAAATTAAAGAAATCAAATTATCAAAAGAGATACTTAATAAGATCTTAAGACAAGAAATAACTATAACAGGATCTTGGAGTTCTATTATAGAACCTGTAAACGAATGGGAAGAGTCACTTAATTTTTTAGTTAAAAATCAACACCTATCTTCTTTAATTTCACATAAATTTAAATTTTCTGAAGCTAAAAAAACATTTCCTGATATGTATGGAAAAAAATTTAAATTTTCAAAAGTCGTGCTTAAGCCTTAGTACACAGGCTAGCTAGCCTGATCCCAATATTTAATAAATTTTTGTTTAACACAAACTGCATCAATTTTAATCTTATTATCATTAACTATTTTTTGTATTTTAAAAATATCTTTCAAATTACCACCATGAAGTTCTGGTGACACTAAGCAAATTTTAATTTTATTATTTTTTAAATATAAGATTTGTTTTTTTGTAATATTTAATTTATCAAAAATTTCTAGCCATATCCATTTTATATTATTTTTAAGTTTGTAGATATTTTCAAAAGATTCATAATCAGAAACTCTAATAAAATTTTTATATCTATTTTTTTTTGCTAGGTTGAGTATCATTGGATAAGTTGAGTTAAGAAAAAAAAATTTTTTTATTTTAAATTTTTTAAATACTTTTAGAATTTGATATTCTATTCCCTCAGACTTCACATCCACTAAAAGAAGTCCTTTTTGTCTATAATGGGATAGAAAATTATTTAGCAGAAGACCTGTTTTAAAAGGATCGTGATGAATAATTAAGTTTTTACCATAGTCTCTCACATCTATTTCAATGCCAAAGCTTGAATTTAAGTTCTTTAATATTTTTGTTTTATTAGCTCTATGAACAATAATTTCCATGTAAATTATTTTGGTATTTTTATAATTTTATTTAATATATTAGGTATTACAATTATCATAAAAATTAAAATAGTTTAAACCATTGAATATTAGCATTATTATACCCTGTTATAACGAGGAAGATAATATTGATTATCTTGTCCGAAAATCAAAAAAAATATTAAAGAATAAGAAGAATCAACTTATTTTAGTTAATAATGGATCAAAAGATCAAACCAGTCTTAAAATAAAAGAAAATAAAAAAAAATATAGAAATATAAAGTTATTAAATATAAAAAAAAATATAGGTTTTGGTGATGCTATAAAAAAGGGCATAAACAAGTGTAGTAATGATATTGTTGGCTATACACACGCAGATAGAGAAGTAGATATAAACGATATAACCAAAGGTTTAAAGAAATTAAATAAAAAAGATTATATTAAAAAAATTTTTTTTATTAAAGGAAAAAGAATAAATAAATTTAAAAATGGCTGGACACTTTCCGACGTAATTCTTACTTTCCTAATGACTATTTTTTACAGCCTATTATTTGGAAAATTTTTAATCGATATACATGCCCAACCAGTAATATTTCATAAAAAATTTTTTAAAAAACAAATTTTTTTTCCAAATGATTTAACATTTGATGCTGCCATCTATATTAAAGCAAAAAAAAATAATTTAAAAATAATTAGATTTCCAGTCATATTTAATAAAAAAGAAAAAAATTTTGGAATAAGATCAAATGACTCATTTTTAAAAAAAATAAAAAACTCCTTACAACAAATTTTAGGAGGATTTTATTTATTTTTTAAATATCTTTAATTTAAACACAAGGAACGTTTAATTTTTTTTGGTACAATTGCCCATCTTGCAGAGCCATCAGACCAATGATTATATCTATTGAAATTGTCTAAATATGAAATTTTAGGATAATAATTTTTTAAAAGTAAACTTGAAATTGCATTTGTAAACATACTTATAGAGTTTTTTGTCTCCAAATCACTTCTCTCCATATTAATAGTCATTTTTTCTATATCTTCAGGACATAAAAATTCTTTTTTATTAATTCTTTTAAGCTCTAAAATATTTAATGTGATTGAAGAAATATGAGCACGTATCGTGTGTCTATTATCATTTGAATTTTGAATTAAAACATAATTTGTAAAAATAATAAATATAAAAAAATATATGAATAAATTTTTTTTAAAATTATTTCCGTTTTTTATAACATAAAAATAAGAGTAAAATAAAATAAACAATTCTATTATATAAATAGACGGAACTATTATTGCATTTTCAATAAAAATGGCCAAAAAGGTGTGAATAGTTATTAGTAGTAAAAAAAGATATTTAATTGAATTATTGATGTTTACGAAAAATAAAAACCATACCACCGGCACACAACAATAGAAGACCAAGTTATTAAAATTAACAGTAGAGAGAAAGACAGTCAATTTTTTGTTTAAAATTACGTCCGCCAGTAAAGATTTATAAAAAAATAAAGAGGTACAGAATAATGGAATAGTAAATAAAATTAGCAAATAATAAAATACTTTCAGATTAAAATATTTTAGATAAATTTTTACATATTTTTTTTTTATTAGAAAAAAATAAAAAAGAGCTAAAAATAAAAAATTATATCCCAAAATGTATTGATTCTTTATTGTATTTAATGAAATTGTCATATTCCACCAACTGTTTGGAATTTTATCTGGGAGATTAAAGGTTGGGTTAACCGAGGTGCTAAAAGCAAAGGTTGATATAAAGTAGATTAAAAATACCAGCACAAAAGCGATATCAAGATATCCTATAGTCTGTTTAAATTTATAAACCACTGACTTTAAATTGAAATTTTTATTTTTAAAAAAATTAAAAAAATAAATAAAAAAAGAAATAATTACATATTTAAAAGACGTAATTGCAAGCAAAATGGACCATAGGTAAATATCTTTATTTTTATTTTTAACAAATAAATCTGCAATTAATAATATTATTAAAACTGAAACAAAGCCATTTGTAAAAATATTCCATGTAGCTTTGTGAAAGAAAAAGATAATTAAGAAAATTAAAAAAGAAAAAAATACAGAGATTTTAACATTCTTTTTTTTGAATAAATTTTTATTTAAACAGTATGAAATTAGCAAAGAATAAAAAAAAGAAAGAAAAAAATTTTTTAAATATAAATATCCAATTAACCCGGAACTAGATATGGTTTTTAAGAAAATAGAATTAAAAGCTGCTTGAAAAAAATAATACGAACCCCACTCCATTGGATATAACGTTGATATTCTTATTCTGGAGGAATAAGTAGAAAATAAAATTTCTCTTACAGGGTTGTAAGAATAACTATCATCATCTAGATAAAAAACATTAATTTTAATGTTATTTAATTCTGCCACTGGATTTATGAAATTAATTAAAAATATATATAAAAAAAATACTAATAAAAAAAAATTGATATTTTTTTTTACAATTTCTATAAATTTTCTTCTTACTGACTTTTTTATTGCAAAAATTAAAATATTTAAAAAATAAAATATTGTAATTATATACTTTGCATAACTAACGTTTAAATTTACTATTATTGCGATTATTGTCGCAAATAATATTAGAGAAATTAAGGAATATTGAAATGTATTATCTTTTATTCTTTTATTAATAATTAAATAACCACTTGCATAACTTAAGAAAAAAATGGATAAAAAGTTAACAAAAAATAAAATTTGTATCCCAGCAAATGTGTATATTTCAACAATATTTATTAAAGAAAACATAAAAAACTATAATTGGTCCAAAAATTTTATTTTTCAGCTACCACAATAAGATTTTGTTCTCCAAGGTGCTCAATTTTTAAATTTAATTTATTTCCTATTTTTAAAAATTGTTTAGGATTCATTCCCATTCCTACTCCTGGAGGAGTACCTGTGGTTACAATATCACCTGGTTGTAGCGACATGAAATTACTTAAATATGAAAGAATAAAATTCATATTGAATATCATTTTGCTTGTATTGCCAGTTTGCATTCTTTTACCGTCAATTTCTAAAGACATCGATAAATTTTGCACATTTTTAATCTCATCTTGAGTTACCAAATATGGTCCAGTTGGTCCAAAAGTATCTCCAGATTTGCCTTTGTCCCACAAGCCACCTCTTTCTATTTGCCACTCACGTTCACTTAAATCATTCACTATACAGTAACCTAAAATATGATTAGGAGCATCCTCTTCTTTTATATATTTAGTATTTTTTCCGATCACAAAAGCTATTTCAATTTCCCAATCTAATTTTTTAGACAGTTTTGGTAAAATAATATTATCATTTGGTCCAACTATACAATTAGCTGCTTTATTGAAAATAATTGGTTCTTTAGGAATTTCAGCATTTGTTTCAGCAGCATGATCAGAATAATTTAAACCAACAGCAAGAAATTTTCCTGGTTTAGCAATACACGACCCAAGACGTACAGAGGAAGACACCTCTGGCAAAGATTCTAAATTTATTTTTTTTAACTTTTCTAAAGTTTCAAAATTTAAAGTTGAAGAATTAAAATCTATAAGATGTTGTGACAAGTCTCTTATTTTTCCAGATTGGTCCAAAGCTGCTGGTTTTTCTTTTCCCGGTTCTCCAAATCTCAGTAATTTCATTTTATCTTTTTTTTAATTTAAATTGTCATACCACCATCAACAGAAAAAGTATTACCTGATGCAAATGAAGACTCATCACTTGCCAAATATATAGCGATCGCGGCTATCTCCTCCGGTGTACCTAATCTACCCATAGGCTGTCTCGCTATAAAATCTTTTTTTGCTTGAATTGGATCTTTACTAGCACTTACCCTACCTTCCCATGAGGGAGTATGTACTGTACCTGGAGCAATAGCGTTGCACCTAATATTTTGCTTAACATAATCTGCAGCAATTGACTTAGTTAAACCTATAATAGCTGCTTTGGACGCTCCGTAAACAAATCTAAATGGCAGTCCCTTTATGCTTGAAGCAATAGATGAAATATTAATTATACTTCCTTTATTTTCTTTTAGCATCTTAGGAATAATTGATTTAATCATTAAGTACATTGATTTAACATTCACATCAAAAGAGAAGTCCCAATCTTTTTCTTCACAGTCTAGAATTGTTCCATGGTGGACAAAACCTACCGCATTAAATAGTACATCAACCTTTTTTATAGTTTTTGAAAAAACTTTAATCGCACTGGCATTTGTTGAGTCTAAAGTATAAATTTTTATTTTTGGATATTCTTTATTTAGAGCTTGAAGAGTTTTTTCATTTAGATCTGTAGCTGTAACATTTGCTCCTTCATTATAAAAAGCTATAGCTGTTGCTTTTCCTATTCCTTGACCGGCAGCAGTTACAATAATATTTTTATTTTCTAATCTTCTATTCATTTTTTATTAATTCTTTTAATTTCTTTATACAATGAGCTATGATCTTCATTGCTATGTCCATTTTTCACTAAGTTATTATACATTTCTTTCACTAGAGTCGAGATGGGTAAATACAGGTTGTAACTTTTAGCACAACCAAGGATGTTATTCATATCCTTTAATTGGGTTGAAGTTTTGCCTTTGGCTACAAAATTATTTTTGACCATTCTCAAACCATGTGTTTGTAAAATTTTACTATCAGCCCAACCGCCTGTTAAAGCTTTAATCATTTTTGTTGGGTCCGCTCCAGATTTCTCACACAATGTGACAGCCTCTGCTACCGCTCCTATAGTTAAACCCACTATAATTTGGTTGGCTAATTTTGAAATTTGTCCACTTGCTAAAGGTCCAACCAAAGTTGCATTCCCCATAGTTTTTAAAATATCTAAATGATCATCAAATACTTTTTGTTCTCCACCAACCATAATAGCAAGTGAAGCTTTCTCTGCTCCGGTTGTACCACCAGAAACTGGTGCGTCTAGATAATTTATATTTTTTAATTTTAAATTAGTGCCATGGAGTTTTGCTGTTTCTGGTTTCACCGAACTCATATCAATTACTGTTGCACCAGATTTTATATTATTTAAAAATTCATCATTTTTCATTACTTCATTTACAGCTTGATCATCTGACAACATTGTAATAATAACTTCCGATTCACTGATCGCTTCTTTAATAGAGCTTGCTATCTCGGCGTTATGTTTTTTAAGAGCTTCAGTTTTTGTTAAGGTTCTATTATAAACTTTTAAAGAGTAGCCGGCTTTTAGTAAGTTTTTAGCCATAGGTAAGCCCATCAGACCAATGCCAATAAATGAAATTTTTTTCATATAATTTTTTATTTACTAAAAATTTAGTTAAGTTTTGCTATGATTAGATTATTCATGCTTTTAATATACAATTATTCCATTTATAAAGTTAATAAATATTTAAAATTTAAATTTATTTATTAAATTAATGCCTAAAAAAAAGCCCAAAAAAAAATTAAGAAGCCAGCAATGGTTTGATAATCCTAAAGAACCAGGATTAACGGCGCTATATCTAGAGAAATATCTCAATTACGGACTAACTAGAAAAGAATTACAGTCAGGCAAGCCTATTATTGGAATTGCTCAATCGGGAAGCGACTTATCCCCTTGTAATCGACACTTTCAAAAATTAAGTGTAAAAATAAAAAATGGAATTAGAGCAGCTGGTGGTATTCCAATGGAATTTCCAACTCACCCGATACAAGAGACTGGCAAAAGACCAACTGCAGCTTTAGACAGAAATTTATCATATTTATCTCTTGTAGAAGTTTTATATGGCTACCCCATTGACGGTGTAGTTTTAACCACGGGCTGTGATAAGACTACCCCGGCTGCTTTAATGGCAGCGGCAACTGTAAATATACCGTCAATAGTTTTATCAGGCGGTCCGATGATAGATGGTTATTATAATGGAAAATTAGTTGGATCAGGATCTGTCATTTGGGACGCAAGAAAACTTTTAGGAAAAGGTGAAATAAATTACGATCAATTTATGGATATGGTTGCGGCATCAGCTCCAAGCATTGGTC
>Ga0209425_10005736_pt1 | contig 12102 bp, 10 predicted proteins | sample COG_05_FD_184749 | JGI IMG/M metagenome (GOLD analysis project Ga0209425, IMG submission 184749) | Pelagic Microbial community sample from North Sea - COGITO 998_met_05 (SPAdes) (version 2) | ecosystem: Environmental > Aquatic > Marine > Neritic zone/Coastal water | place: Helgoland, sampling... | reverse complement strand
TTTATTAATAAAGGTGGAGAAGTTCATGTGAGATCTGTTTTTATTCAAGGATTAATTCTTATGTCTCCAAATAAAATTCCAGATTTTTTTTCTAAACTCGTCACACCTTTAGAAGTATTTCATACTTTTTGTAAAAAGCATGATGTTCATCCTATAACCTTATCTACAGGCTGTATTTTTAAACTAATGCCTCAATGCAAATTAGTGATAGGCATAGATAGTGTAGAACAACTAGATGAAATTATAAATAAAGCTAATATGCAAGTGAGCGATAGTATTATTAATGAGGCCTTAAAAATAGGAAAACAGTACTCTAGTAGTTTATGGGACCCTAGAAACTGGAGCTAGCTAAATAACATTTTTAATATATCAATTTAAAATAGAGGTTATAATAATGCTTATGGCCCAACCACAAGAAAGAACAAATTATGCTTATATTTTTAATGAAAGAAAAATTAACTCATACAGACCTAATTTTTCCAATTTTAGCAGCACTAAAAAAGAAAAATCCTAATATTAAAATAAAGTTAATATTTCCTTCGAAAAGCTCCATATCCTTAATAAAAGCAAATAATGCTCTATATAAATCAATAATTGGCCTTGCAGAAATTAAAAGTTTTTATTTTTCTCAAGAAATAAACATACCTCTTCTACCACCTTTATTCTCTGGTATTATCTCAGTATTACATAGAAATTTTCTTATGAAAAATTTACTTTTTCAAAAAGTATTTATTTTTAGAATTACTAATATTCCTAGAATAAATTGGCTAATATCTTTCAATAGACTTTTTTTTAAGGGCAAAAAAATTTCTTTGTTTTTACATAGTTTTGAGTTTGATAAATTCATAGCTACATTAAAGAGGACAATCCAACAAAATAAAAGAGCAGATACATTATATAGAGCAGCATTAGATACAGATAGTGATGTTCTTATTTCTAGTTATAAATATGATCAACTTAAAAGAATATATAAAAATATTGATCAACATAATTATTCTATTACCTATGTGGGCTCAGAAATATTTCATTGGCCAACATGGAAAAATTTAATTATTAAGAATTCTGAATTAGATATTCAAATATTGCCTAAAGATTTTATTTTTTTTCCATTAGCTATACTTATAAGAAAAGATTTACAGGGTAATTTAGAGCATGACTTTAGAGAATCTATTATAGATATAATTGGGTTTATTAGAGAAAAAGATGAAAATATTATAATTATCTTTAGACCTCATCCCACAACAGATGTTAAAGAGTTAAATACTTTTTTTAAAGAGATTGGTATTAAGAACTTTATAGTTAGCTATATAAATCCTATTATTCTATTAAAGTATTGTTCTTTTATTGTAAGATATGGCAGTAGCTTAATAGATAGTAGAGTAATGGATTCTGGAAAATATTTAATTAGATATTTTTATGATAAACTAGCAGAAGAGATGAAAGAAGAATTAGAATACAATAAAACATTATTCAATAAATATAACTTTATAGATATAATAGACAAAAAGGTTTTGCAAAAAACTATACATGAAACTTTAAACAATAATAGATATCAAGAACCACCTATAGATAATAAGCATTATGAGGAAACTTCTATAGCAAACATATTAGAAATAATTAATAACACAGAAAAGTAAAGTTTTTAGTTTATACCTAGAAAGGATGCTATTTTTTTTGCCATAAATAATCTAGCGCCATAGATAGATTCTTGTGTAGCACCACCAATATGTGGTGATAAAAGTAAATTTTTATGCGTTCTACTATATCGTACAAGAGGGTGATTATATAATTCTTTCTGAGTTAACCATTCTCCATCTATAACATCTAGGCACGCACCTGAAATTAAATTAGTGTTTAAAGCTAAAATTAAATCTTTTTCATTAATAATTTTACCTCTAGAAGTATTAATAATAATAGCAGACTTCTTCATTTTATTAAATATATCTAAGTTTATTAAATTTTCAGTACTTGTATTTAGATGAACATGAATACTAATAAAATCTGATTCTCTTGCTAAGTCTTCTAAATTAACCATTTTAATCCCATGTACATTCTTTTTATTAGTATCGTATGCTATTACATTCATACCAAACCCATTAGCTATTTTGGCAGAAATTTTTCCTAACCGTCCTAAACCAACTATTCCAATAGTTTTATTTAAAAGTTGGGTTCCTGAATATTTTTCTCTAGCCCATATGCCATTATTAGCATCTTGGCTAGCAGGAATTATCTTTCTCACAAGAGATAAAAGTAAAGTAAAAGCTAATTCAGATGTAGCTGTAAAAGAATTAATTAGATCTAATTCTTTGGATATATCGTAGCATTTTATGCCCTTTTGTTTAATTAAATTCAAGTCCATATGATCTGTACCGGTAGAAGGGCTTCCTATAATTTTAAGCTTATTTGCTTGTTTTAAAAAATCTTCATCTATTTGTATGGCAGCGGATGCTAGATAAGCATCACAATCCACTATTTCTCTAATAGCTATATCCCTATCAGCTTTTACATTGATTAACTGATGTTTATTAAAAATTTTAGATACTTCAGGTATTCCTGAAATATCTAATGTATTTAAAATTTTTAACATTTATCTTTTAATCTTATTGATGCTTTTTTTAAGTCACTCTCAAAATGAACATTTGTACAATCATCAACAACTATATGATCTTTAATGCTTATACCTGAAGATAAAAATGTCTTTGAAAGAATATAATGTGCTCCATTTTTTGTTCCATCTGCTTCTGTACTAATTAATCTATCTGCATTATTATTTTTAAATAAATTTATAGCCTCATCTATTCCTATATTTCTATCGGGATGGTCAGGTTGAACCCCTACAAGAATATCGACTATATGATTGTTTTTAATTTTATTTAAAGCATCTTTATATACTTCAATTATTGGAGTTTCCCCACCTAATGAGTCAGGTCTTCTTATAACTTCCCAACCTAACTTAGAACAATGTAGATCTATGAGGTCACTATCTGTTGTAATATAGGCCTTATCTATTAATTTGCTTTTTTTTACATATTCAATTGCATAGTTAATCATAGGTTGCCCATTTAATATAGACATATTTTTATTGGGTAATCGAGTTGACCCTCCCTTTGCAGGAATTATTGCTACTATCATTTTTTCTCCATATTTTATATAAGATGCATTCCGTTTATTAAGTCGCCAGAATAGTCTTCAAATTTGTATTCTTCAATATATAACCCTTTATCAGCACATATGACTAATAATTTTTCATCCTTAATTTTAACTACTCTTCCTGGAGAACCATGAAAAAATTTAGTAGTTAGTTTTGATGAGAAAATTCTTAATTTATGATTTAAATAGAACGTATAAGAACCATTATAAGGTTTACTTAATGCCCTAATAAAATTGTGTGCTTGTAATGCAGTCATATTTTTCCAACTTATTTTTCCATCTAAATCAGATCTTTGATGCCAATATGTGGCTTTACTTTCATCTTGCTTTAAAAAAATTATAGATTTATTTTTAATTTTATTTAAAACATCTAAGACCATTTGAGAAAAAAATAAGTTTGTTTTTTGATGTACGTCAAGAATGCTCTCTGATATTTTTAATTCAAAAGAACTTTGGCATAATACTTCGCCAGTATCTATCCCTTTATTCATCTGAATAATAGATAGGCCTATAATTTTTTCTCCATTTATTATTTGCCAATTCAGTGGTGATCCACCTCTGTATTTAGGTAAAGGACCAGCATGTAAGTTGATAGTTCCAAATTTAGGAGCATTAATTATTTCATCATTAAAAATCTGAGAAAAACCAGCAACAATTGATATATCTGGATTAATTTTTTTTACATATAGAAGGTGTTCTTTAGAATTAATATTTTTTACAGTCTTAAAATGTATACTTTTATTATTTTTAAATTCTTTTAATTTTGAAACCACTTTTTCTGAAGAGATACTTATATTCTTAAACACAAATATATTGTATATGTTTAATTTACTTAAAGCCTCTAGAACTTTTAAACCTCTATCACCATTTAAATATAAGAATAATGTTTCCATAAATTACCCTAATTTAGTCCATTGCCCTAAATACCAATCACAATAATTAGCGTAACCTTTTTCTAGTGGTCTACTTGGAGTAAAATCTAAATATTCTTTTGCTCTCTCAATTTCTAAAGTGCCTCTGATTGGCCTATCATTAGCTTTAGGACCTTCTTCTATAATTACATTAGGTATTTTGTCTTTTATAATATTAGCTAATTCAGAAATATATCTTGCATTTCCATATGTAATATTAAAAGTCTTAGATAACCCACCCTTATATATTAAACTTCTAGTTATACCTTCTGTAAGATCATCAATATGAGTAAAATCTAACATACCTCCGCCTCCTCCTTCTAATATCAGAGGTCTACCTGATAAAGCATTTTCAACAAATTTTTGACTAACCCTTCCAGATATACATCTAATTCCGTATAGTGCACTAGGTCTTATAATTGTATAATCTAAGTCAAATAGACTTTTAGCTTCTCTCATCATCCTTTCACCTATATATTTTCCATTCGCATATACTCCTCTAGGCTGCGGTCTGATTTTTTCATTAACAGATTTTTCTTTAAAATCACCATATATTGTGCTAGATGACATAAAAACTACTTGATTAGTTATTTCTTTATGATTTTTACATAAGTCTAAAACATTTCTTAAGCTATTAATTTGTATATCATAAGCTAAGCTAGGCATTTTATTTGCAACGACAGCACTAGAAATGGCAGCCAAGTGAACTATTTTTGTTGGCTTATAAGTTAAATAAATATCACTCAAGGCACTTAAATCCCGTGCATCAACATTTGCGAACTTTACGCCTTTATCTCTCATTAAATCAAACCTATCTATAATAAATTTGATGTATATTTCTCTTTGTTTTGTAGAATAATCACTACTACTAAGCATTTGAACTATATTATTGACCTGCAAGTGATCTATTACTATTACATCTGCATCTTTTTCTCTTAAAGTTAATGCCAAATGATGACCAATAAAACCTGCCCCTCCAACCAACATTATTTTTTCATCTTTGAGCGATTCTTTTCCATAATCTAATTTTGTTATCATTATATTAATTCCTTTAAACAAGTCTTAAATGTTTTCGCTATAAAATATGAATCATTTTCATTTATATGTGGGCCACATGGCAAGGATATTGTATTTGAAGCAAAATGCTCTGCTACCTTAAAATCATTATTTTGATCATCTATTTTATCTTTATAATATAGAGATTTTGGAAGGCATACTGGATAATGCACACTAGTTCCAATATTATGATCCTTAAGATTTAAAATTACTTTATTACGTAATTTATCTCCGCCTGTTTTAAGAATTATATTAACACAAAAGTTTGAGCTAACACTATCTCCAATTTTATAAGGCATAATGTCAATTTCTTTACAATTTAAGAGTTCTTTTCTTAAAATTGTTGCATTAGTATTTCTTCTCGCTAAAAATTTATTAAATTTTTTAAGTTGCTCATTGCCTATAGATGCAGCTACCTCTGACATTCTCAAATTATATCCTAACATATCAACATCATATACTCCAGGAGTGGTCCTTTCATATAAATTTTTTGTATATCCAAATGAACTTAATTTGCGAATAGACTCAGTAAATGATTTATTTTTAGAAATTAACATACCTCCTTCCATTGTAGTGATATGTTTTGTAGGATAAAATGAAAAACACCCAGCATCTCCAAATGTACCCACTAACTTATTATCATAAGTTGCTCCTAAAGCAGCAGCACAATCCTCTATAAGAGAAATATTTTTATCTTTTATTATATCTAATATGGAATACATATCTGCTGGTAAACCAACAAAATGAACTATAATAATAGCTTTAGTATTTTTATTGATTTTGTATATAATTTTTTCTGGATCTATATTGCCTGTTTTATAATCAATATCACAAAATACTGGTTTTGCTCCAGTATGTGAAACACAATGTGCCGTAGCTATGTGTGTCATAGCTGGAACAATTACTTCATCACCTTGGCCTATACCTAATGATTTAAGAGCTAGAAACATAGCAGAAGTACAATTAGATAAAGTTACTGCATTGAGCCCATTGTGGAATGCCCCAAAAGACTCTTCAAACTTCCTACACATAGGCCCATGTGTTAAAATATGCCCATCTAAAACATTAGATGCTGCAACTTTTTCCTCATTTTCTATTAAAGGTTTTGCAAAAGGAATATTAATTTCTATCATAATATACCTTTATTATAAAACATAAGAAACTTCTAGAGTTTTTTTCTTTTTATAGGATTCCCAAATTGCGAAACAAATATCCATAACTCTAAAGATATCCTCTCCTGTTACATTTGGTTCAATATCACACCTAATTGAGTTAATAAATTCTGGAAGCAAGTCCCCTTTTACAAACCCAGGATAAGGAGTGCTATCTAATATTAAATCATTTTCTGCATCACCCGAAAAAATTTCTCCGTCTCCTCTGTGATTTACATATGATTTTTTTGTACCAAAAATATTTAATGAATGGAATTTTGTCCTCTGCGGTCCATAAGTTGCGGTATTCTTTCCAGTGGCACCTCCATTAAATTTCAACAGAGAAGTCATAATTTCTGGATATTTATAATTTGTGCCTTTAGTTAAAATATTATTTCCCATAGAGCAAACCTCTTTTACTTCATCATTCATTAACCAGCGCATTAAGTCGATTAAATGAATTCCTCCTCCATATACAGTAGAGTAAAAAGGCATTTTTCCTCTCCAGCCATCCGTTATTTTATGAAGAATATTGTGAAGATAATCTCCTTCAATATGATAGATTTCTCCAAAATATTTTTCTGATATCATTTTTTTAATATTTTTAAAACGTGGAGATTCTCTCAAAATTAAATTAGAAGTAATTTTACAGTTACTATCTTTCCATTCTCTGACAACTACTTCTGCTTCTTCCTTAAATAAGACAACTGGTTTTTCTACCATCACATGTTTACCATTTCTGAAACAAGAAATTAGTTGCTCTGCATGAAAATTATCATAAGAACAAATTGAGACTATATCTATATTAGGGTCTTCAGTAATAAATTTACTCTCTGTATATCTTCCTGATATATTATAATTGTCTGCAATTAATTTTAATCTCACAGGGTCAATATCGCATACTGATATCACTTCTACGTTAGGTATCTGCTGATAAGATTTTAGATGAGCTTCTCCAACACCTAAACCTATAATTCCTATATTTAGATTATTGTTCAATTTATTCATTTTAAATGGTTGCTTATTAACGATAAAGATTTAAACATATTAACTACTTTATTAGGGTTTAGCTTTTTTTGTGATCTTAATATTAAATTTTCTTTAACAAACTCTTCAGAATGCATCCCACATAAAGAAGATACCACACCAGGGTATGATCTTACTGTATTTAATACAGAGGGATATAAAGATAAATTTTTATTACCCCCCTTATATAATATATCATGAATACTTTTATTATTTTTTTGTGAAAGAATAACCTCCATCATCTGAATAATTGAGTTCTCACTAATAGGCAAAGAAATGATAGGAGCACTATCTTCTTCCTTTGAATCACTATTTCCGATCATGTTAAATAATTCAATAAACTTTAATAAAACTTCTATTTTCCCTTCATATGCAGAAGCGCTAGTAATGAAGTTTAGACCATTTTCATTAATAAAATTAATAAAATTTTTACTATGCAAGGATTTCTTTTTTCCTACTAATGTATGATTTGCTAAATAAGGCATCCCAATACTTAATGGAGCTTCTATAAACCTAAACCCATGATCCTTTCCACCATTATGTATTGCTATTTTGATTAATTCACTTAAATCCAAATATGGTCTGGAGTTAATATCTCTTCGAAAACCATTCCATGAAGCAATACCATAACTTTGGATTCTGCCTTTTTCTTTTTCACCCTCTAGCCATTTGAAAATATCATTTATTCTTTGGTAAAATTCTTCTTCATTTTTTATTCCTTTTGCTAACTCTGGATTGTGAAGAAAATAACAATCAATAGTAGACATATTTAAATTTCCAAGAGAAATATCTAATTGTTTTTTCAAAAAAGGAAGGTAAATACTATGAATATTTTTATAGATTTCTTTTTTTGGAACTTTCCATTCTCCTTTTACTACTTTACTAAGATATAATACTTCAGAAATATTTTTAGGCACGCCTATTAAACCACCTTTTGAAGTAATAAATACTTCTTCTCTTTTAAGTTTTTTACTTGAAATTAAACCTGATAAAGTTGACCCTAATATTTTTTCCGATCTCTGATTTCTATACCTTATGGCTGTATCAAAAATATTAATCCCATTTGTTATACTTTTTATTATAGATGCTTTCCATTCTTGGTCACCTTTATAAGAATTTTCTCCTTTATACATTCCTATACCTATAGATGATAAAGATAAACCTTGATTAGATTTCGAATAAAAATCTAATAAGCTTTTTTTTGAAAAACGTCTAGCAAATGAAGAAGTTCCTTTAGGGGTTGCATTACCACTAATCATTTTTAATCTTTCTACTAAAATTAATATCCTTAAAGTCTTTTGAAGGAATATCTGTTTTTTTGATAAAAATATTGTCCATTATTTGCAAAGAAGAAAGGAACTGAAGTATTTTATGATTATTTTTATCTCCATTACAATGCTTTACAATCATATTTTCTAAACCTTTAGGTTTAAAAAATGAATTTAATAAACCATCCTCTTTAGATAAAATTATTTTTTTTAAAAAATCTTTCCAGTCCTTATGAACCCTAAACCATTCAAAAAAATTTGCATCAAATCTAGTTGAAGGTAAATATTTTTTTTCTTTATTCCACATATCATGCTTAATTGTATCAACTTCTTCTTGTAATTTAGAAAATTTTTTTGAAAAATTAGGAGATATCCAGGCAGGTTGCATAGAAGCATCATGTGCTATATCTAACAAATCAGGGGCTAATTCCTTAAGTAATTTTATTCTAAATGTGCTATCTTTTCTATGATAAGAAGGCACTTTCTTAATAGCATTTATAAAATTTGTATCATAAGTAGGTAAAATTAAATTATTAGATAATTGTGGGTATATTAAATTAGGATTATACCACCTCTTAATTCTTATTTCGAAAGCTAAAGCATCATTGATATCTACAGCATCTTCACCTTCAATTTTCTCTAATGAATAAGCAAGAAGATCTCGCGTATCATCTAATGCTTTTTTTGACATCTTTTTCTCTTTGCAGAGGCTTTGGAATTCTTCTTTAGACATGTTATAAGTTAAATAGTTTTTTACATCCCCTTTTTGAGTTAAATTAGTATACATATCTAATAGGTATGATTTATTTTTTATATTATATAATTCGTTAGGAGAATGTGTTCCGCCAGCTAATAAATCTAGAGCAGAGCCTAATAATAATCCTTTTGTATTATTTAATCTAGATAATTTATTATACATATGTACATGAATGCCATGTTTAAAAATTGAACTTCCTGCAGAAACTGAAAGGCCATCATTTGCAAACTCGATATAATCTTTAGGTAATAACTCAATTTTAATATGCTTCATTCTTCTCTTAGCAGCTAATAGTTGTGCTATATCTGCTTCTTGAAAATTAGGCACACCATATGTATAAGCTATTAAATTTTTAGAATTAACATCTGCTTTTTTTGCCGCTCCTAATAATATTCGCGAATCTAAGCCTCCAGATAGACCAATATAATACTTCTTATTTTTATTTAGTCTCATTTTAAAAGAATTAATTAAAGCCTCTGCAGCATCGTCTACGAGCTCATTAATAGGTAGGTCACTAGGCTCAAAACAAAAATAATTAGATTTATAATTATTAACTTCTAAACCCTCTACAACAATAATCTCACCCGGTTCGATTTTAGAAATGCCATTAAAACGCGTATGATTAAGAAACCCTCTTCCTCCTACCATAAGCCACGACATCAAATTAGATTCATTATATGTTACTGGAGCATTACTTATTTTTATAAGCCTTGAAATATCCCATGAAAAAATAAATTTTCTATTTTCAACAATATAATAAAATGGGACTACTGAATTCTCATCTGTAATTATACAAAACTTGTTTAAAACTAAATCATTAATTAATATTATATAACTTCCATTTAATTTATTTAAGCCAGATACCCCATTTTTTTTATATTTTTTCAGAATAAAATTGGCAAGGTTTTTAGAACCTGTTTCATATATATTACCACTTACAGCTATAACAATTTTATTTTTAGTAATAAAAGAGGAATCGTCTCCTGCAATATAAAAACTTAATTTATCTGCACTAACTTCATGACCTATTTTATTTCTTAATAAGTCTTGCCCTAATAAGGCTTTAGCATTAGGCATAGGTACTTTATTTAAAAAATCATATATTCCTGAAAAGCCTATCAAATTTTACCTCTTTATAATCTTGGTTATTAAATCTTTTTCTATCTTCTCAAGCGATAACTGTAAATTCTTATCTTCTTTAAATTTTAAGTTACGCTTATTAAACTCTTTAATCCAATCTTCTTTAGCACTATCTGATACAGGCAAAGCGAAGGGAACTTCTATATTTTTTGGAATTTTTACTAAAATATCTTCTATCTTAGCTATTCTATTATTTTTAAATGTTAACTTTAAAGTAATGCTATAGAGAGGTTTGTCTCTTTTTGTTTCCGGTGAATAAATATATGCATTAGAATCTTTGTTTCTAAAATTAGACCAAACTTTATCATCTGCATGATCAAATATTAAGTCTCCTATACTATAATAGATCCAACTATTATTATAATTTTCTTTAACTTGCACACAATGAGGGTGTCCTCCTACAACCAAATCAGCTCCAGCATCAATAATGCTTCGAAACAATGATTGATCTCGGGGAATAGGGTAGTCTAAAAACTCTATACCAGTATGTGGCATAACTATAACAACATCAGCATTATTTTTAGCTTCTTTAACCTTCTCTAATAAAATAGGATTATAAGCATCTGCTACCCCTGCTTTATTAATACCAGCTAACGGCCGATAACTGCTGCCAATAAATGATATCCTGGTTTGATCAATCTCAACTGATGCTGCTTTATAAGCTTCATTAATATTCAACCCTGAACCAAAAGAAAAAATACCATTTTTCTGCAAATTTAATATAGTTTCATTGTAACCATCTAATCCAGAATCAAAAATATGATTATTTGCTAAACTAAAGCCAATAAAATTGTTAATTTTAAAATCTTTTGTAATATTAGGGTCAGCATTAAATTTAGGAGCCCCATTTATACCTTGTTTATCAGAAGAAATATTTGTAAGTGGACACTCTAAATTTGATATTATTGGGCCTTCACCTATGTGATTTCTAAAAGCTTTTAGAAGATTACTAAAACCTTTGTTTGAAATTGCCGGAGCCACTCCCCTTCCTGCCATTATATCACCTGTAATAAATAGCGACATTATTTATCCCTACTTTATAAAATATTCTTCTTTGAAACAGCAACATGGTCAAACAATAATATATCTAAGTCAGACCTTAAAAAGGTTGATATCGCATCTTTAGGACTTTCTACAACAGGCTCTCCATGTAAATTAAAAGATGTATTTAGAATAATAGGCAGACCGGTTATATTTCCAAATTCTTTAATTATTTCAAAGTATGGTTTATTAGAACTCTCTTTGAGCATTTGAGGCCTTATTGTTCCATCTGAAGGGTGTATAACTGCAGGTAACTTATCTTTCATATTTTCTTTAATATCAAATGCCATTGTCATAAAAGGGGAAAAAATATTTTTAGGATTATATATTATACTCTCTAAATTTTCTTCTATTAATGACGGTGTAAATGGCATCCAAAAATCTCTTTGCTTAATTACATTATTTATCCTAGTCACTGAATTCATTGTTCTAGGGTCTGCAATGATAGACCTATTTCCTAAGGCTCGTTGTCCAAATTCCATTCTTCCAGAGAATCTTCCAATAATTAGGCCTGAAGCAATCCATTTTGCTACGGCTTTACATGAAGGATTAGCTGTTATAACAAAATTGTCATTTAATTTATGATTATTAATTTCAACATT